>ODAI013093566.1_pt1 | contig 17380 bp, 10 predicted proteins | sample 1539321 | NCBI WGS metagenome assembly ODAI01 (sample SAMN02144231, study PRJEB22623) | gut metagenome | biome: sheep rumen | host: Ovis aries | place: New Zealand | reverse complement strand
TCCATTGGCGAAAAAATCTTTTTATCATCGATCAGATCCTTTAATGTCGTCATGTTCATTAACTCCTTCCACAAATCTTCTTGTCCGCTGTGTTTCAAGCCATTCCATTGCCATCCGTATTGCTTCACGCTGCAGGGATCTGCTCCTTGCCATCCAGAACCTCGGTGAGGCAATATACCTCATGAGCTCGGCTTTCGGGATACGGTGATCACCCTTCCAAAGAAATGACTTAAGATATCCCTTTTGTATCCACCTGATTATCGAGTTCTTATGGATCCCGGTGATATCACTTGCCTGGCGGATGCTTAGTACATCCGGTTCCGACGAAAGGATCGTGCCGATCACCGATTCCTTCTCTGCATTTCCGTCCGTCCTGCGGCTCTGATAACGCCTTTCCATATATGCCGCCACATCCTCAGCCCGGATCCGGTAATACCTTACTGTTCCGACATATTCCTTGTGATAAGGCACGAGCCCTCTCTTGGTTGCAAGATATGCCGTTCTGGAGCTGATACCGGCTGCTTCCATAAATTCCCGCTGGGTGAGATAGTTCCCGTATCGCTCTTTGATATCCAATACTCTTTTTTCAAAATCCGTCATCGTTCCTCCAATCTCCTCCGTCAGCATCTGCCGCCTTAAGCTGATCTGTTCCCTCAAGATGGGGTAGTTCTCTCCTTGTTCTCTCTTTTTTGCGCAATAAAAAACTTCCTTGTTTTTTCAAGGAAGTTCAGTAAAATGAAGCTTCTTTTCAGTTTTCTCAGTATTTTTAGTATCTGAAGGCTGTCAAAATCAATTATAAGCTATATTTATTTATCTTGATTTTTAACAGTTTTTCGCTTGGTATAAAACACTCGAAATGCGTTTGCCCTCCGGGGCACGAGGGTTCGAATCCCTCCGTCTCCGCTAACAAAAAAGGGAAGCCGCGTAGGGCTTCCCTAAGTTTTTATATCATCTTTTATAAAGTACCGAGCTTTCCTCTGCAGAAATCTATGAACTCTCTCTCCGGCATGGGCCTTGCATAATAGTAACCCTGGATATACTCACAGCCCATCTTTGCAAACCACAATGCCTTATCTTCGTCCTCTACACCTTCTACCACGATCTCGGCTCCCAGGCTCTTAAGAAGGATTATGGTCTGTCTCATGATTTCGTAGCTTCTGGAATCTCCAAGTCCGTCTACAAGCGACTTATCAAGCTTGATTATCCTGTAAGGGAAACTCATGACACGCCCGAGGTTTGAATAGCCCGAACCGTAGTCATCAAGCGAGAATCCGTTTCCGTTTACCGAAATATCATTCATGGTACGGAGCACGGCATCTGCAAGATAATCGGATGCAGTCTCGGTTATCTCAAAATTGATCCTTCCGGGATCTATATTGTATTCCTTAAGGATATCCTGTATCTTTTCAGCCATATTGGCCTGCATGCACTGTATTACCGAAAGATTGACCTCCACAAAACGTATGCCGCAGTTTTTGGCATCTCCCTGTGAAAGGAACCTGCACACATCTCTTATGACAAATTCCCCTATCTGAAGGATGCTTCCGCTTTTTTCCGCCGCAGGTATGAAGAGCGCGGGAGATACAAAACCAAGCTGCTCATCCTTAAGTCTGATAAGTGCTTCCGCCGATATAAAAGCCTTCTCCCTGGTGGAGTAGATGGGCTGATAATACATTTCAAATTTATTGTTCTTGATGGCGTCTGAAATAATGCGGTCGATATTATTCTTGACGATGAAATCCTTCTCGGGAGCCACCTGGGAATATCTGACATATTCATTTATAGGGATCGCATAATCAAAAGTCTCGGAAAATCTGATAAGCTGTCTCTCGCTTCCGATCTCCCGGGGGATCGCAACACCGCATATGGCAAAATCAAGCTTTAACCTGATACCGTCCACAACAAACAAGTCTCTTAACTTGGGGAGTATGATCTGTACCTCTTTTTCAATCTCATCAATGTGATAATCCCCACGGATAACATATGCAAACAATCCGTTCTTCAGATAAAACAGGTTAAGGTCAACCCTGATATTTCCCTTAAGACGTGAATAGAAATTATCGGCGATCTGTCTGAGAAGCGCCATGTACATATCATATCCGAGGGCGGATCTTATGGATGCGATGTTCTGGAGCTTTCCGAATACGACAAAAGCATCATCCCCTGACATGTAAACATTACCGATGGAATTCCTGAAAGCAGTATATGACTTGGCTCCGGTCTCCATATCGAGATTCTCCACGGGATTTATGACGAAAAATGTCAGGATAAGTACCGTGATGGCAAAACCGAACATCTGGGTAAGGAGTTCCGGATGCATTCTCTGGATCTGGAATGTGATGACATTAATGGGGAACACCACCATAAGAGCGGTGTATTTTACTCCGCTCAGTCTCTTTTTGACATAGCAGATGATGATATGCACCATGCTGAACAGAACATAATAATAACCCACAACTATAAAGATCCATGTCAGATCCCCGCGGTGATATACGACCCCCACATCTTCACTTGTGTAGTAGAAAAATCTGTGATTGAAAAAATTGGATATGACAAGGACCGTTTCGACAATAAAAGGAAGAAAATAGAGTGCGGCCAGGATCTTTTTACGCATGATGATCCTGAAGGTTCCCGTGATCTTTCCCACAAGATAAATATACATCGTATAGTTCATGATATTCACGATATTATACAACGCACAAAAGATCTCCTTGCGGAGCACGGAATCGTGGATGCCTGTAAATGAAAAATCCGCGGTCCTTAGGATATCAAGAATGGTAAGAGGGATCAGCAGGATAACATACTGAACAAATGCTCTGTTATCCTTACCACGGAGCATCCTTCTGAATATTAAAGAAGCCAGCAGCGATATCAGTACCAGTACAGCTGCCACATCAAGATAATAAATTCTCTGCATGCGATCCTTTCGTAAGGTTTAAGCCTGTGGATTATGGTTACAATCATCCGAAAGATTGTAAATATAACTGCCCTTTTGGTTGGTAAACCTGTATTATTTCAGGAGATTTTCATCCAGATGCTTCATGATCACTTCTTCAAGCCTTCTGGCATTTATCGGCTTGGAAAGATATTCGTCGAATCCCTGTCTTAAATATTCATCCCTTGATCCGGAAAAAGCATTTGCCGTAATGGCAATAAATGTTGTTCCGGCCTTTTTGACATTTTCGATCTGTTTTGCACGCTTAAGAGCTTCAACTCCGTCCATATCCGGCATTATATGATCCAAAAGCACCACATCAAAGTTTTCCCGGGCAAGGAGCTCAAGCATCTCATTTCCCCCCACCGCCTGGGTGATACCGACCTGCGTTTCTCCAAGGAGCATTGCTTCAAGGGAACGGTTTATCTCATTGTCATCCACAATAAGGATCTTTGCATCCGGCGCTTTGAAAAGCGGTCCTTCCGCCTCTTCACTTTTTTCGGGCTCGGGAGTTTCTGCCACGAGGTCCGACTCTTCTGCCAGTTTCTGAGGTATCCTTACCGTAAAGACAGAGCCTTTTCCGTATGTGCTCTCCACGGTGATCTTACCATTCATCATCTCAGTGATCTTGGATACGATGGTAAGACCAAGACCGATTCCCTGAAGATTGTTGGTAAATACATCCCCGGAGCGGTCAAAGGATCCGAAGATCTTGGCAAGCTCTTCCTCTTTGATACCTATACCGGTGTCGGATATGCGGATCTCAAGCATCACATTTTTGTCATCGATCTCGGAAGACCCGACGTACATGCTGACGCTTCCTTTGGATGTGAACTTCACGGCGTTGGAAACCAGATTGATCATTATCTGTCTGATCCTTACGCTGTCTCCAACCAAAACATCAGGTATGAGTGAGCCCGTATTGCAACTGAGCTTTAATCCTTTTTCTTCGGCTGCGGGCTGACAGATGCCATATACCTCGCGGCAGAGTTTTTCCATTCTGTAGGGCGAGGTTACTATACTGGTCTTACCGGATTCAAGCTCTGAATAATCAAGTATCTTGTTGATTATATCCATCAGACTGTTTCCTGCAGTGGAAATATCCCTTGCATATCCGGTTATATATTCATCGTCACTTTCCCTGAGTATCAGTTCATCCATTCCGAGAATAGTGTTCATTGGTGTCTTGATCTCACGGGAAATAAGAGAAAGAAATTCACCTCTTGCAAGACCTGCTTTTTCAGCTTCGAATCTGGCATCGTCCAGTTTTTTAAGTGCATCCTGCAGCCCTTCATAATCAGGGGTCTCAACAAACAGAAGAAGGATGAGGACAGCGATAGAACCAAAGAAAAATGTAAGTAAAGTTCCCGGGAATACAAAATTTTGAAGGATAACTCCCACAAGCACCACAATGAATCCGCTGAAAGAACCAAGCTCCCTTGAATTCATTTCCTTATGATGGAGAAGTGAAAACAGTACGCCAAAGAATATAAAAAAGATGGTGACAACGGAAGGAACGATATGAAGAAGACCGAACATATACTTTCCGTTCTCAAAGTAAAAGATCCATCCGGTAAAGATATTCATGACAAGAAGCGCCGTGTAAATGATCATCACAGCAAATGCAAACCGTCTCGAAAGCCTGTTTATATCATTCTCAACAGACACATATGCTTCTGTATAGCGGAAATATGCAAAGCCGGTGAATCCGGCAAAGAAGAAATACAAAGTATTGATGATGAGCGATGCCGTAGCACCGAATTCATCCAGACAGCTTATGGACACGGCACCGATGACATCAAATATCAGACCGCACAGAACAGATATAAGAAGAATAAGAAACTTTTTATATCTGTCCGTGCGTTTCCTTCGCATCTGAAGAAGACAAATAATGACGATCGACATGAAGAAGATCGATGCAGTTTCATAAGAAATATTATAACCGTTCATAGTAAACAGTATACAACAATGCCACCATGATATTTATTAATAAATTATAAAATATCGTCGGTGCGCTCTTCCTGCTCTTTCTGCACATCGGGAAGGGCGGAATACATGGGTTTTTCTTCCTTTCCTTTGATCACCCTGTCAACGTAATTTCTGGTGATCTTCATTACCGTACCGCTGAGTGCGAGAACGCCTATAAGGTTTGGCATTGCCATAAGGCCGTTGAAAGTATCGGAAAGATCCCATGCAAGAGTAAGATCCATGGTGGCACCGAAAACTATAAACACAACGAATATGACCTTATAGACCATTATCGCCCCGGTTCCGAAAAGATACTCAAAAGCCTTGCTTCCGTATACGCTCCATCCAAGAACCGTGGAAAAAGCAAAAAGCGTGATGGCGATGGCAATGAACCATCCGCCGAAAGCACCTAAGGTTCCTTCAAATGCCTCAGCTACAAGAGCGGTCTTTTCAGATGTCGAGATCATGAGACCGGTCTCAAGGTCCATAACACCGGAAGAAAGAACTGCAAGAGCCGTAAGTGTACATACGACGATAGTATCGGCAAACACTTCGAAGATTCCCCACATACCCTGTCTTACCGGCTCCTTTACGTTTGAAGTGGAGTGTACCATAACAGAAGATCCAAGACCTGCTTCATTTGAGAAAACACCTCTCTTCATTCCCATGGTAACAGCCGCCTTGACACCGTATCCGACGAATGCTCCTCCTGCGGACTTAAGATGAAAGGCTCCTTTAAATATCGCAGCAAAGACGGGGCCGATCATGGAAATATGTGCGATCACGATGACGATACATCCGATGACATAAAGAACCGCCATAAAGGGAACAAGCTTCTCCGTTACGCTGGCGATCCTCTTCAGCCCGCCGACTATTACAAGAGCCGCTATGATCATAAGGACTATTCCGGTAACAAAATACGGAATCTTGAAAACGGAATTCAGGTTGACAGCTATGGAATTGATCTGGCTCATATTTCCGATACCGAAGGATGCAAGGATACAGAAGATACTGAAAAGTACCGCAAGCAGGGCTCCTATCTGTCTGCAGCCCTTTTTGCTGCCAAGGCCTTCTTTAAGGTAGTACATGGCACCGCCGCACCATTCGCCTTCGCTGTTTTTTCTTCTGTAATAGATACCGAGGACATTCTCGGAATAGTTAGTCATCATACCGAAAAATGCAACGATCCACATCCAGAAGATCGCACCCGGACCTCCTGTTGCAAGAGCTGCCGCAACACCGGCTATATTACCTGTACCGATGGTTGCCGCAAGAGCCGTACAAAGGCTCTGGAACTGGCTTATCTGCCTGTCATGCTGTGCGGTATGTGCGGTGACATGCTTATTTTTGAATATCCCGCCAAGAGTATGACTGAACCAGTGGCCGATATGGCTTATCTGGAAAAAACCTGTCAGCAGGGTCATCAAAATACCGGTTCCCACGAGAAGGACCAGCATGGGCAGTCCCCAGACAAACCCATTAACGGCATCGTTTACATTTGTTATAACGCTCACTTTTTTTCTCCTTTTTCCTGCAGATGTTTTCCGTCAGTATCAGATAAGATGGGGGCCTTCCACAGTGGAAACGATAAGGTCCATATCTCCCGAAAAAACCGCTCTTTTTACTCCTTCCGAGGTTATGATCATGTGGGTTCCCTTTTTTACCTCAGTGCCTAAAACGGTTCCGCTTCCCTCAAGAACACTGGCATTTAAAAAAGGTGCTCCTGACTCTAAAATGTACTCTCCCTTTACCTTTAACCTTGCCACCTTGTAATACCTGCAGTCAGTGATGAGCACCATGGAATTATCCGGGCACTCAGGTGACTTTTTCACCATTTCTCCGGTACTTTTGGAGGGGACCTTTATGACGTCTTTACTTTCCTTATGGTGGAGAGGTCTCTTCTTACCATCCTTCTGCCTGTCATAATCATACAGCCTGTATGTGATATCGCTTGTGGTCTGTGTTTCAAGGACCGACAGTCCCGCAGACATGGCATGCACGGTTCCCGGGTCTATCTGTATCACGTCCCCGGGACTTACGGGAACCACACGGATAAGTTCACCCCATTTTCCGTTGTCTATCATGTCGCAGAGTTCTTCCCTGGTAGTTGCGTTATGTCCGATGACTATCCTTCCTTCATCGGGACTGTGAAGCACATACCAGCTTTCGGTCTTGCCCCAGGATCCGTTCTCATGAACCAGGGCATATTTATCATCAGGGTGAACCTGTACACTTAAATCGTCCTTTGCATCAATTATCTTAACAAGAATGGGAAATCTGTCACCTTCCATATTTCCGAAAAGTTCCCTGTGCTCATCCCACAGCTGTGATAACTTAAGACCGTCAAAGCATCCTCCGTCAACTATGCTCTCTCCGGTGGGATGGGCCGAGATCCCCCAGCATTCCCCGACATCGGATCCGGGCTCGTCATATCCGAATTCCCTGCAGAGCCTTTCACCGCCCCATATCGTATGTGAAAAATAAGGTTTAAATAAAAGTATCTTTTCCAAAACAGGCCTTCCTTACTACTGATCTTTTTGTCTCCATCTGCCGGATCTTTAGTCTTAGTAAAAGCTATTTAAAGACTGCTCCCGGGATGACGGATGAATAATCGAATTCAGAATAAAACTTTCTCAGGGATTCATAATACTCTTTATAATCATCCTCTGTCAGTTCGTTTTCTCCCGAAGCCATTTTTTCAAGTATCATTTCACTTACACTGCTTACATAATGACAGGAATCCGTATAATTGTACAGATCAGTCACCATGTCTGTATCATCATAAAAACAGAAAACATGCACATTGTCATACTTAAGCAGTTCTTCCGTAACTATGGTCATGGTCTCTATATAAGCATCAAGCCTGCCCTTTGATACATAGGTCTGCCACCAGTCAGCGATACTGTAGGGAGGTATGAAATAATAAAATTCCGTATCCGGATATGCGGCCGGGTTGGCTGTAAGATTTGCCCTTATATTTTCTATGAGCATTTCCCTCTCTGAATCCTCTAAGCCCTTCTGCTCAAGAGGTGCTTCATAATCCTCTACGAATAAAAGCACATATCCGGGACCTGAGCAGTCGTCTTTTTCCTCAAAATTCATATAATCATCAAAAGTATCCGCAGGGATCTTCTTAGCCGATCTTATCAGTTCCGCATTCACATATTCAAAAAGAATATCTGCATTGAAGACATATATGTCATCGTTAAAAGGATCGTCATCCATCAGGTAATGAGGATAGGACGCGGCAGGATTGATATAATCACTTTCCGTCATGATAAATGACATATCAACACTTCTTATCACCATCTTAAGATCCGGATTGTTTGCAAGAGCAAATCTTTCCGCATCATAGATCTCCTTAAAATATCCCCCTGCATAGGATGCTTTCACGCTCTTTGTCCCAAACAGAGCGTCAACCGAGGATGTCTTAAAATTCTCGCTCATGCTGGTTCCCGTTACAAGAGCATCATAATCGAAATTTTTGAGGATCCCGTTATTCTGATACCTCTCATTATCAAGTATGTAGGACACGCCTTTAGCGGGAGCATGAAAATGAAACATGGGATCCACATAAATGACAAGAACGGCAACAAAAATAAGCAAAGATATGCTTACCGTCAAAGCCTGTATGAGAAATTTTTTCCAGATCTTTTTATCTTCCATTAAAAAAATCACCTGTCAGAACTGTGAATATATAAACTGCGAAACCGAGTTGGAATAAAGGAAAGCCCACACAAAAAGGATCCCTGTAAGCACCGCTGTAAGTGTCCGGGGCCTGTAATTTTTTTCATATACATTTTTTGAAAGCTGCAATCCCGCAAAGGTTGCCACATAAAACAGCGGGATAAAAATATTAAGATGATAACGAATGAAGGGAGTTGTCCCGAACTTAAAGGTGTCATAAAAAGCAACGGAAGGCATCAGATTTCCGAAGTCGAACATCTGCTTAATAAACACCAGCGCAGACTGAATATCGGGAGCCGCAAAAAGGATCCACCCGAAATTTACAAGCGCAAAGGTAAATACAAGTCTAAGTACCTTCGGGATCTTCTCAAGACGTTTCCCTAAAAGTCTTTCAACCACCATCACCGCTCCGTGAAGAGTTCCCCAAAGGATAAATGTCCAGTTTGCTCCGTGCCAGAACCCGCTGATGATAAAGATCGCCATCATGTTGAAATACGTCCTCATCACACCTTTGCGGTTTCCACCCAGGGGAAAATAGATATATTTTCTGAGAAAAGAAGTCAGGGAAATATGCCATCTCTTCCAAAAATCGCTTATGGAAAGAGCTTTGTACGGAGAATTGAAATTCATGGGTATGGACAGGTTAAACATCCTTGCAACGCCTGCTGCCATATCACAATATCCCGAAAAATCAAGATATATCTCAAATGTATATGCCACAGAGCAAAGCCATCCGTCCATAAGGGACATATCACTTCCAAGTGAAAAACCGTAGGGAAGCGCACCGGCAAAGCGCGCCGCAAGAAGAAGCTTTTTGGCCATTCCCACGGTAAACCAGATAAAGCCTTTTGCGATATTTTCCGGGTCAGGTGCAAAGCGGGACTCATCATTTATCTGGGGGATAAATTCATCATGTCTTGTAATGGGACCCATGACGACTCTCGGAAAGAACCATACATATGCAAGATAATCCGTTACAGATGCGCCTTTTGTCTCTCCTCTGTAAGAATCCACCACCCAGGTGATCATCTGGAAAGTGTAATAGCTGATGGCCACAGGCAAAAATATGACTTTTGCCGTATAGTCTCTGCCTGCAATGCCGCAAACGGTTTCCGCAAAGAAATTAAAATATTTGAAATAAAGCAGGGGCATTACGTTTACAATTATCGCGGCAGAAAGAAGCGCTTTACTCTTTCGGGCAGAAAGCATGCGAAAGAACAGATAATTAACAACAGACGAAGCAAGGAGCATTAAAAATGCTCCCATTCCGTAGGGAATGAAAAACAGCATGGATGCAATGATCAGAAATATCTTTGCAAGCTGATTTTTCCCGTATTTTCTTGCACCAAAATAGCATGCTAAAACGACGGGAAGAAATATAAGAAATTTTAAGGACAAAAATCCCACGATAATCTACTCCATGATCCTGTCTTCCGGAATGTGATCTTTCAATACGGATATCAGCATTTCCGGAACGATGGGTTTGGCAAGGTATGCCGAAAAACCTTCTTTTAAATACATGGCCTCAGCTCCCGATACAACATTGGCAGTGAGTGCTATGACAGGTGTCTTTATATTTGCGCAGCCTCTCATACGCCTTAAGGCTTTAAGAGTCTCTATTCCGTCCATCTCCGGCATCATGTGATCCATGAATATGATGTCATATTTTTTCTCATTAAGCATTTCAAGGGCTGTTCTGCCGCCGTCTGCCAGATCGATCTCCATCTCGGATCTTTTCAGAAGCCCCTTGAACACCCTGAGGTTCATGGTATTGTCATCCACCGCAAGAACCCTGACTCCGGGCGCTCTGAACTTTGCCGCCTTACTTGCTTTGGCATCACTTGCCTTCAGCCTTTTCAGTTCTCCCATGGGTTCGGAACTAACAATCTTCTGGGGTATCCTTACCTTGAACACGGAACCTCTTCCGTAGTCACTGGTCACACTTATGGTTCCGTTCATAAGTTCCACAAGTCCCTTGGTGATGGGAAGTCCCAGTCCGGTTCCTTCAATATTTTTGTTTTTTTCCGAATCAAGTCTTGAATATCTTTCAAAAAGCTTATCGATATCCTCCTCACGGATTCCTATTCCTGTATCCGCAACCCTGAAGCAGAGATAGAAATCCTCCCCGTCCCTTTCTCCGTGGGCCTCAACATCCACACCGCCTTTTGAAGTATACTTTATGGCATTTGAAACGATATTTATAAGGATCTGTCTGATACGGGGAGCATCTCCCATAAGTTCCGAAGGCAGAGTATTTGAAGGCTGGATCTTAAAAGCAAGGCGCTTTTCAACAGCCCTTCCTTCAAGAAGGACATATATATCATTAAAAAGGGATGCCGTCTGGTAAGGCTTTTCATTAAGTGATAACTCCCCTGCCTTAAAACCGGTAAAATCGATGATATCATCTACAAGGCTGATGAGTGTCTTTCCCGCCATGTTGATATTCCAGGAGTATTCCGCAGTCTTTTCGTTGGTGGTCTCCCGTCTTATCATCTCGTTCATTCCCAGGATCGTATTAACGGGAGTCCTGATCTCATGGCTCATTCCGGACAAAAATCTTCCTCCCTCGTCTGCGGCCCTTATCGCACCTATGACCTCTCCTCTTGCTCTAGAGAGGATCACAAGGGTGGAAAAAGTCTCTATAGCCACAAAAACAAGAAGGCCAAAGACCGCTCCTCCGTAGAGCTTGCTGTATTTCGGGAGAACGCCGGATATGACATCACCTATTATTGTCAGGGCAAGAAAAGAGATACCGACACTCACGCTCTGATAATCACTGATATGTCCGGTCAGTATATCCATGATAAGGTTTATGAAAATGGTAAATATACAGCCGGCCACCACTATGAATGTAAATATCGCGTACTCCTGAAAATAAAACACCCGTGTCACATCCAGGATCACTCCGCTGCAGGCGGAAATAAAAGTGATGACGACAGCCGTTATATAAGTGGAATGATATCTCCCTTTTTGAAGGTTATCAAAATAATAAAGGAATGGTATCATCATGAAATTTTCAAGAACATATGAACATGAATGTATGAAAGCCAGATCTCCGAAAAACAGCTGCCTTAAGGGGCTTTCGGTAGAGCTTCCGATAAGTTTCCAAAGTCCTACCATCAAAACACCGGTAGCAAGATAAGTCAGCCTGATCTTTCTGCGGGTCAGGAAATAATAAACGGTAAATGTCAGGATTATGATAACCGCCATGGTGGTTATGATCAGGACACCGACAAAGCCTGCCATTCTCCTTGCCTGGTAGAATCCCCAGATTCCACCCCTTTTTCCGATATAGATCTCATTTATGGTCTTATTGAAAGCTGCCCTTGAATAGTACTCTATCCTTATGTTCTTAAAACTGTCATCTCTGTTTAGATCGGCGAAAACATATGCGCAGGAAGAAGGACGTCCCTCTCTTCCTTCAATGGATAAGACATCCTCAGCTCCGAACTGTGAATCGATATATGTCCGTCTCACTTTGCCATCAATATAGATCGCAACATCCTGATTGAAAGAATATGCTGACAGCTGCATGCCGTCCTCTTCAATCCTGGGAAGAGTCCTTTCAATGCACAGATGACCAAGAGAGTCCGGATAAGTCACAGGTAAAGTAACATACCCTTCTTCCCTGTCATCTGACACCAGTCTCCAGCCGTCGTTAAAGGGACTGTACACTCTCCAGTCCTTGTAGAAATCAAAATCCTGCGTAAGACCGGTGTAGATCAGATATCCGGCAATGATAACGGATACGGTCAAAAACGCCAATGCAATTTTTACGAGGTGTTTCTTCATCTCTTAACAGTCTTCCTGCCGCTTTTTACGTTTCTGCGTTCTTCCTTCCGATAACTTTGACCATGACATTTCTTAAGTCTTCATATTTCACCGGTTTGGACAGATAATCGTCGAATCCGTCGGAAATATAATCATCCCTCAGACTCGGATCATCTTCCGCGGTCAGTACAATGATGGGAGGGCATGATGCGCCCAGCTTGTCGCGGATCCTCTTCATGGCCTCTTTTCCGTCCATATGAGGCATTCTCATATCCATAAGTATCAAGTCATAGCTGATATTTTGGACAAGATCGACCGCTTCCTGTCCCGATGCCACAACATCGGCACCTGCTCCGGTCTTAATGACATACTTCTTGAGTATGACCCTGTTGATATCGTTATCATCGGTTATAAGAACTCTTTTTCCGGAAAGATCATATTTTTCAAATACTTCATCATTGTCAGGAGTTCCGTCGGTTTTCATCATGGATACCGAAAACTGAAAACCGTCACACATAAGTCCCTTGACATTTCTGACCAGCTCCGATTCCATGCAGCCTAAGATCGCATTCGACGCAACACCGTAGATATCGTCAAAGGCATCATTTGTCTTGCTGATCCTGATGGCAGGGCCGGTTATCTTATATGTTATGACACAGATATCGGATATTTCCTTTACATCTGCGGTTATGGAAATATTTACTCCGATCTTACCGCCGCTTATCTTATATCCCGATACGAAATATGCGATGATGTTCTTCAGGACGGATGTTATCCTTACATAATCTCCAAGATATGCCGCCGAGTCTTCCGGAAGACCGGTATCGTCTATAAGAAGTCCCGCATATCCTGCATATTCCCTGCAGTCGGATACGGCCTTTCTGACAGGAGTGGACACGTACATCGGAGAATTGCTTATACGGAATTTGCCGGCTTCTATCTGTGAGATATCAAGAATGTCATTAACAAGGAGCAGAAGTTCTTCTGCAGAATCGCGCACCATGGATGCATGGGACAGGACTTTCTTGTCTTTTTCAACTTCGAGAATGGCATTATTCAGTCCGATTATTCCGTTGATGGGAGTCCTGATCTCATGACTCATTGCCGCAAGGAATTCATTCCTGAGATTCTTAAGCTTTGTGGCGGCGTCTCTTTCGCTTGCAGAGCGCGCATACTGGCTTGCAGCACTGATGACCGTACATGCAAGCAGAACTATCATTCCAACGGAAGTAACACCCGTCAGATAATACAGCTTTGTATATATGGTTCTTGCAACCTCTAAAAGCACCGTTACGGAAAAAGCAACAAGGCCTATTGTCATGGCGATTCCGACATCATTTTTGCGGGTTGCGATGTCATAGATAAGTATAAAAAAGAAGATGACCACGATGATGGCTTCCATTGAAATGATAAAAGGAAGCATCTCGACAAAACTGAATATGCCGGATATATGAAGATATGAAAAAACAATACCCGAGAAAAAATTATAAGCGGCAGCTGCCGACAGCAGCTTGTCATATCTGTATTTTTTTATGATGTTAAGATATACAGCCATGGGAACCTGCATAAAACAGGCCACATAGAAGATCGCATTATACAGATTCGTGTTGCCGGGAAATACAAACTGCCTCAGATGATTTGAAAGTACGTTCCAAAGAGAAAATGCCATACATCCCAGGGAAAGGAAGATCATCTCGTTGAGATTGCGTTCCTTTATGCTCAGATAGATCGACGCGATCATGACGACTATGGCAAGTGCAAAGGTAATGATACCCATGCATAAAGACCATCCGGAATATTTTGCGATACTCATCCAGATACCCATGTCCGTACCAAGATATATATCACGCACAACTCCTGATCCCAGGGGCATTACTGAATAGAATTCGATAGTCAGTTTCTTTCCCGCATCTTTTTCCGATACGGGCATAAATATGAATGCTGCGGGGGACATTCCGGTCTTGCCGTTTTTATAGGGAACGCAGTAGGATTCCCTGCAGGTTCCGTCCACATACATGTAGATGTCCTGTCTGTCACCCTGTGCAACTATGAACATACCTTCCCGCACATTATCGGGAATGGTGGTCCTTATAACAACTCTGCCGTCAGTTGTCTTGAGGTTTCCGGGCACGTCCACCCTTTTGACGCTGCCATCGGAAAAAGTCTGGACCCAGGAAGAATCCAGTCTCTCATAAAAGCAACCGTTGGAATCCCCTCCGTCACCGGATATTATCATGGACATCACTACAAGGATCAGCACGACAAAAACAGACACCAGCGAAACCGTAAAGGGGATCAGCTGCCTGTAGTCAGTTTCACTTTTAATTGTGTTTAATGACTCTTTTTGCATTCTTTTTTAGTTTGTGACCGGCAATCCCTGACCGCCTGTATCTTCAGGCACAGTACCGGGAGGCACCACAGTCTGGGCATTGTCTGCGGGTATGACTACCTGGGTTCCGTCGGGATACATTATCACAACATTTCCTTCAGGATCGGTGATGGTAACGGTTCCGTCATCGCTTATCACCACACTGTTTCCGGACTCGTCCACAGGAACGATGTCAGAAAGAGAGTCCAAAAACGAAGAGAACCTGGCAAGGGATGAATGTACCGTCGTATATCCGAGTTCCTCCGTAAGGGTTCTCTGGTTCGTATATAAACTGGTGCCAAGCCCCAGTCTTCCGCCGTGTATATATGCCCCGAGAGCGGTTATCGTCGTGGGGAACATATCAAGTGTGGAATAAGACCGGTACGTATCTCTCACGGGTTTTACGGGAGAATTGATGATGCAGGTATAAACCCTTCTTACGTAATCCTTGTCAATGTTTCTGCAGTATTCCACATCCATGGTGGGATGGTCGCCTACTATGACAATGGTGGTATTTTCATAAAAATCCTGTTCCTTTATCCACTCGACAAATTCCGAAACCTGTCTGTCCGAACAGTCATACACATTGGAATACCTGTCGGGATACTTATCACCGCAAAGTTCACACCTGTATCCGCCCGGTCTGTGGGTATCAACCGTAAGAACTGTAAAATTGAAAGGCTCGCTCCCCTCACCCAGTTCTGTCAGGGTCTCTTTTGCATATTCAAAAAGCTTACAGTCCTCAAAGCCCCACCAAACATAATATCCGCCGGGAAGACGTTTGGTGCTCTTCGCCCATCCGATATCCCTTATCTCGTAATCCCCGTGTCCTTTGAAGTACAGCTGCCTGCCGCCAAAGCCCGCATAGGATCCGCACATAAAAATCTGTCTGTATCCCGCTTCATGAAGAATGTCTCCCATTGCCGTGATGGTGGGATAAAACACATCCTGGGTATCCATGTCATTCATGCCTATGGATCCCGTCTGAAGAGGAAGCCCCGATGTCTGAGTAAAGATGGCACCCATGGTCCAGGTTCCGCCGTTATATGCATATCCTCCGTCAAGAAGGGAGCCGGGGCCGTAGCTTCCGGAAAAATTCTCATTATCCTCCGAAAGTGCCGACAGCTTCGGTATAACATTTACGTCGAAAGCTCCTCCAACCTCTTTATCGGCAAAGGTCATCTCCATGGACTCAAGATAGATATAGACGAGATTTCTTTTTTTATCCGGAAAATCGATCTGAACCTGTGAAGGATCGACATAATAGCTTTCTATAAAATCCCTTGCAGTGCTCTTCTCCCAGGGTGAAGATTCCATGGCCAGCTTATTCTGAAGATCATCATATGGTCCGGGCTCTGCCCCATGGGCTTCTCCGGTGTCATCAGCTATCACGATCTCCTCGATAACAGGCGGAACATAGTTTTCTTTTTCAACAAACTTAAATCCCGCAAATCCGAAATATTCATCCACTCCGAGCCATTTGACCGCAAAGATCATAACAAGCCACAGAGCCACAAATGTCAGCAGAACGGACCATTTCCAGATATACATGGCCCTCAGGTTCTTTTTTTTCAAAAAGAAATACAAAAAAACCAAAAGTCCCGTATACAAAGCAGCGGGCAGCAGGACCCCGATAACAAATCTTATGGTATCGCCGGTTCCTGTTCCTTCAAGTGTTCCCACCTGAAAAAGAAAATCCGTTATCTTAATGCTGTTTCCAAAGCCCCTGTACATCCACATTATGCCGAATATCACAATGGACATTACAAGGACAAAGAGTATACTTATCGCAAATAAAATGTATTTAACAGTCTTTTTGTTTATTTTTATATTTTTGATACTGTTTCTTAAGTCCATAAAAACTCCGTAAAGCCCATATATTTTACCATTTTTTATATATAAAGTCACTTATTTGGCGAAAAACAGGCGCCCTACCCGCAAACGCCCTTTTAGTCCCAAAAAAAGACTCCCGGCAGCCTGCCGGGAGTCTTCTGATCACTTATCCGTGATTTATCATTCTGACATTGCATAAATTCCGGGATAGGGATCATACATCCGATCCTTATACCAGTCATCATAATTTGTCGGGAGCATATCCTCGTAAGAGCTGGGACCGTGTCCGTTTATGATCTCAGGAACTTCATCCTTATTAAGATCAAATATATCATCCCAATCCGTTCCCCATGGACGAAGGAATCCCTTTACCGTAACGGTATCAGCATCATCATCCACAAAAAGGATCGAAAATGTAAGATAATCATCAAGTGTATTCATATCATATTCGGGATCGAACATGAAATCCATTTCACCTATTTCAAAATCAACCCAGTTGTTAAGCTTTCCGGTTCCGTCCGTTTCAGGAAATTTGAAGTTGCCGGATTCCGATACAAGATAGCCCATATCGGTATTGTCATTGTAATGGGTAAGATCCGCATCCACGATAAGGTCATCTATATCATCCTGAACAAGGGTAAATCTGACATCACCTGAAGTCATTACTTCAAATTCCGCAAGGCAGTCATATGACCAGGAGATATCATCCTTGTATTTTCCGTCTCCGTCATACACGATATCCCATCCGTACCAGCCTCTGTTCCAGTAATTTTCCCAATCTCCTGCCGTGTTTTCCACAGGATCATCGGTACGGTTTG
>ODAI012865110.1_pt1 | contig 17380 bp, 19 predicted proteins | sample 1539321 | NCBI WGS metagenome assembly ODAI01 (sample SAMN02144231, study PRJEB22623) | gut metagenome | biome: sheep rumen | host: Ovis aries | place: New Zealand | reverse complement strand
GTATCCTGATTGGAGCCGGAACATTGCTGATGGTTCTGTGATACAAATTCAAGTTTGTGCATATAGAAACACTTTTGTAAAAAGGGAGAAAATAAAAAGATAAAATAGAAAGATCAAACCGAAAGGGACGTCCTGCACGTTGGCGGGCGTCCCTTTACTTTGTGCGATTCACTTTCATGTACATCTTTCCTTTCCTGCCTGCTCTCAAAGTTACTTTGCTTTCTCAGCGAAGAACCCGTTTGCTCCAAGCTCCCCACCGGACTATTGCTCCGCTTGCTTCTACCGCAGACTTGTGCTGCCGGCTGCCCGGCGTTGTCAGTTACCGCTTCTGTTATAACTTTGTTATTATAGATATCGGCAAAAAAGAAAATTTGTTTAGTCTATTTCACGATTTCTCCATACATTTCCGGTCTCCTGTCGCGGAAAAGTCCCCAGGAAAAACGCAGCTCCTCCACCTGGGCCAGGTCAAACGTGTGCAGGATCACTTTCTCCTCCGTGCGTCCCGCATCTTCCAACACTTCTCCAGTCTCATCGGTGATGAAAGAAGACCCGTAAAAAGTCAATGCAGAGGCCTGCTCATTATTCACCTTTGAGGGTACCACCTGTTCCTCTCCGATCCGGTTTGCCGCGATCACAGGCACCACATTCGCAGCCGCATGTCCCTGCATGCATCTGCGCCAATGGGGCATGCTGTCACACTCGATGATCGGCTCCGAGCCGATGGCTGTGGGGTAGAATAAAAGCTCTGCCCCCATAAGCGCCATACACCGGGCAGTCTCCGGAAACCACTGGTCCCAGCAGATTCCCACGCCAATGCGCCCGTAAGCGGTATCCCACACCTGAAAGCCCGTATTCCCCGGTGTAAAATAAAATTTCTCCTGATAAAAATGATCGTCCGGGATATGGGTCTTGCGATACACGCCCAACACCTGTCCGTCCGCGTCGATCACCGCCACGGAGTTGTATGTCACATTCCCGTCCCTCTCAAAAAAACTGATGGGGAGTACCACCTGCAGTTCGGCCGCCACTTTCTGGAAATAAAGCACTGCCGGATTTTCTTCCACAGAAGTCGCCAACCCATAGGAGTCATAATTCCGCTCCTGACAGAAATACCAGGTTTCAAACAACTCCGGCAAAAGAATGATCCGGGCGCCCTTGCCCGCCGCCTCTCTCACCAGTCTGTCCGCCGCCTGGATATTCTCCTCCCTGCTGCGGTTACAGTACATCTGAACCGCAGCCACGGTCACTTTTTTGCTTTTGATCGTTCCGTTGCCCATTCTTCGATCCGCCTTTCTCTGTTCTCTGCATTGTCTGTCTGATCCTGATGTGAACCCTCCTGATCCGAACCCGCCGTTTTATCATCACTCCGGTATCTGCTGCGTGATACAGTGAATATTTCCGCCGCCGATCAAAATATCCCGGGCATAGATCTGCACCACTTCCCGCTCCGGGAACAGCTCCTGCAGAATTTCTCTCGCCGATTCATCCGCCGGGTCGCCAAACCCGGGCATCACCACATGCTTATTTGCAATATAAAAATTTACATAGGACGCCGCCAGCCGCTCCCCCGGCGTCCGGGTGGGCTCGTCGTGACAGGCATCCAATCCTTCACACTCCTCCGCCGTCATGGTCACAGGTTTCGGAAGGGGCAGCTTATGCACCTTGATCTTTCGCCCCTTTGCATCCACCGCCTGCTCCAACGTTTCCAGACAGGATTTCGACATGGCATACTGAGGATCCTTTTGATCCTCGGTCCACGCCAGCACCACCTCGCCCGGCTTTACAAACGCACAAATGTTATCCACATGCTCGTTGGTTTCATCGTGATAAATTCCACAGGGCAGCCAGATGATCGTGGATACGCCAAGATACTGCCGCAGCGTCTCCTCAATCTCCTCCTTTGTCAGTTTGGGATTTCGCCCGGCACTGAGCAGACAGGTCTCCGTCACCAGACAGGTGCCTTCTCCGTCCACATGAATGGAACCGCCCTCCAGGATAAAATCCCGCTTGTCATACACATCTTTTCCCAGCAGATCACACAGCTTTCTCGCCATGGCATTATCCTTGTCCCAGGGAAAATACAGCCCGTCCACCAGACCGCCCCAGGCGTTAAAACCCCAGTCAATGCCGCGGATCTCGTCGTCCCGTTTCACAAACGTGGGCGCGTAATCTCTCGCCCAGGCGTCATTGCTTTCCATCTCCACCACCCGGATCTGTGGAGGCATTATAGCCCTGGCATTGTCGTACTGCCCGGCGCTGGCGCACACCGTCACCTGCTCCGACCGTGCGATCGCCTCCGCCACCTGCACGAATGCTTTCCTTGCAGCATAAGCCCCGTACTGCCACGAATCCGCCCGCTCCGGAAAGATCATGATACAACCCCGGTGCGGTTCAAACTCCGCCGGCATATGAAACCCGTCCTGTGCGGGGGAGCTGTTTTTTATTATTTTCATATATTCTACCTCTTTTGCAATACTTCAATTTGAGTTCAATTATAGTTCAATATTACTTCAAAACCAACTTCAATATAACTTCAATTTAAATTCAATTATAATTGAACTCCTGCACCAAAAAGTATTCTCACAATAAAACTCTTATAATCTCTCCTTGAAATCCTCATACCCGAACTGCTTCCAGATCCGGCACTCCCCGTCCTTACCGCGGATTGCGATTGCAGGAAGGGGCATTCCGTTAAAAGTATTGTTCTTCACCATGGAATAGATCGCCATGTCCTCAAACACCAGCCGCTCTCCCTCCTTGAGTTCATGGTCAAAAGAGTAATCTCCGATCACATCCCCCGCCAGGCAGGTCGGGCCGCCCAGCCGGTACGTATACGCCTTCTCCCCGGCTTCCCCGCTGCCCTGCAGGGGCGGTCTGTACGGCATCTCCAATACATCCGGCATATGGCAGGCCGCGGAGGGATCCAGAATCGCAATATTCATCTTCTCCTCTTCCGCCATGCCGCCTTCCGCATCCGGCTCCCCGGACACATCATGCGTCACATAGGTGCTTTTGCCCGCCGTTTCCAGCACCGTCGTCACCAGAAAGCCCGCGTTCAAAGCCACAGCTTCCCCCGGCTCCAGATACACCTTGAGTCCGTATTTATCCTGCACCCGCCTAATGCAGCGCTCCAGCCGCTCGATATCATAACCCGGTCTGGTAATATGATGCCCGCCGCCGAAATTCAACCACTTCAAATTCTTGAAAAAACTGCCGAATTTCCGCTCCACAGCATCCAGCGTGATCTCCAGCGCATCCGCATCCTGCTCGCAGAGCGTATGAAAATGCAGCCCATCCAGGAGCTCTAACAGCGTCTTTCCGGCCACATTCCGACACCGACCCAGACCTGCAAAGGTCTCTTGCGCATCCTCCGGCGCCTCCGCCCGCCGGTTTGCGCCCTCCGCAAACTCCACAAGCGTCACGCCCAGCCTTGACCCCGGCGCACAGGGGTCGTAGATCGCATGCCCCTCCTGCGTGGAACATTCCGGGTTGATCCGCAACCCGATCTGTTTTCCACACTCCTTTGCCCGCAGTCCAAATTTTTCCACCTGCTTCCAGGAATTAAACACAATGTGGTCGCAATATTTCAGGATCTCCTCGAAATCTTCCTCTCTGTACGCCGGTGAAAAAATATGATTCTCACACAGCTTTCCCTTTGTTCTGAGCGGCAGGATCATCTCCTCCCTGCCAAGTTTCGCCTCATAGAGTCCGCTGGCCGTGGCGCCGCTCAGATACTGTCCGATCATCGGGTACAGCGCATAGGTAGAAAAGGCCTTCTGCGCCAACAAGATCTTTGCGCCCGTCCGCTTGGCCACTCCCTGCAGAATCTCTAAATTTTTCTCGATCAACGCCTCATCCACCACATAACAGGGGGTGGGCAATTCCTCAAATCTCATATTTGTACCTCTCTCGTTTTCCTGCTTCACTTCCCGGTTCTCTTGAAGATCAATAACAGAGCAACTACAATGAACCCCAATACAAACGGTGCCGTAGCCAGATCAGGTATATCGTTCCGACCAATAAAACAAATAGAAGCGAGCATTTTTTCCTAAAACTAAGCTCGGATATCTTTTTCATTTTCAGCCTCCCGTACCGATTCAAGAAACTTTCTCCGCCACAAGAATGCAATTGGATGCAGGATACTCGACTTCCTTATCCTGCTCATCCGTTAATGTCAGATACCGGTTCAGGTTCTCCGGATACCCGGGCTCTAAGATCTCCTCGGCGCAGAGCACCTTCGCACCCAGCGACTTTAAAAACGCCCGGTACTCCGCCAGCGTGAAGTACCCGAACTGCTCCTGCACCTCATGGGCGTAACTCTCCGTGCCCCAGGTATAAGTGTACAGAAACTCCCGGATCAGGTTCACATCTCCGCTCACCGTCAGCTCAGCCTCATCGACTGCGATCACCTTCCGATCCTCCGGAATATCCATAAGCCCTTTGAAATCCGCCTGATAATTCCGGAAGAAATCCATCCCCGCCGTGGTCTTGAACCGGATCTTCCGAATGGCCGCTCCTTCCGTCTTCACGCCGTCCCGAATGATAATGCGCCCGCCAGGCGTCAGGCTCTCATAAGCAAACCGCAGCGCCTTCTTCACACTGTCCAGATCAAACCGCCCGTGCTCCCCTTCTGTATAAGAAAAAATCTCATGCAGGATTGAGGAGAACACAATGCTGTCCACCTTTTTCTCAAAAGGTTTCTCCACAAAATTATGTATTGTCACAGACCATTTATGTCCCTCTTTTTTCTTCTTCTGCTCCAGCGCCTCGATCACGTTGGCGGAAATATCCGTGCCGATGACCTGCATCCCCGGATACTTTGCCTCCAGTCGATCCAGCAGAATTCCGCCGCCGGAGCCCACATCCACCACGCTTTGTCCTACCACATAGTCGATGATGCCGTCCTTCGTGCTGGCGGACACATCATTCATGGTCTGTAAGTATTTGTCCTCATTATTCAGCCGATCAAACTCATCCTTGCGGAACCCGAACATATCGTAAAGCACGATAATACTCTTCTCAAACGTCAAAAGCCCCGACCGCTCCGCCTCCACGCAAAATTCGATCAACTTCTCACACACCGCCGCAAACGCAAAGTCCACATAAGCGGTCCCGTTCTCCGTCCACACCTTGAACTTTACATAAGGTGCGTCACCGTCCCGCAGAAACTTCTCGATAATGCGCTTCTTGTAGACATTGATATGCCGCCTGCCCTCATAATCGTAATACAGCGAATCCGCCAGGGGCTTGAAATTCAAATGGTGCACGTCACCGCTGCCCTCCAGTTCCTGCAACGTCCGTGTCAAAATTGTGCGGATCTGCTTGAGATCAAAGCTCCCCAACGCCGACTCAAAATACCAAAACTCATACTTCGGGAAGATCTTTTCCGCAAAAAAGTTCGCATCCTCCTTATAAATCTGGATCTCCTTCGGACATAGCTTTTCCAACCGGTACTCCGCAGAATACTCCGACAGATCGCCCTCCAGGATCCGGTCAATCAGCGCCGTCACATCCTGCTTCACCTTATCCCACAGACTGTCGCTGACACCCCGGATAATGCATTCATTCAGGATGAGCACCAGTCTACGCATGTCCTCATTTGTAAGTCCCAAAAGATCTCTCACATAAAGTAACGGCTCGTTATGCCGCACCTGAATCTCTCCCCGGATACACTGTCCGATCAGACCGTGCGTCCGGATCAACAGATAGACCGCCTCTGACGACTCCGGAAGATCACTGTAAATCTCCGCGGAGGCAATGTTGTGAATATCCAACGGATACCCTTTCCGCCGCCATTCCTCCCGCTCCTTCTGCAGACCGCCTTTGGCCACTTCCGACCAGCAGAGCACTTCCCACAGAATCTGCTTTCCATCCACAGAAAAATCCGACCAAACCTCGTCCAGCACATCCAGCGTCCGCATCACATACTCCACAGTCTCCCGCCCGGAAACATCCCGCATGCACTCCAGACGCTCCGCATTCACATACACATTGTCCGTCTGTGTCAGATAAACCAGCCACCTGTTCTTTGCCAATTGCTCCGGCTTTACCTGCCCGTCTGTATCAAAATAAAATTCAAAATTTGGCATATAAATCTCCTGTACTCTGAACTATGCAAAAACTGTTGACAAACCTGTTTCTTCTGTGCTATCCTCTTTTAAAGAGAAATGGGTTTTTGCCAAGTAAAGTCTATGACTCCAAAGGGTTGCTCGTTTCTTTTTTTATGTCTATCACATCATAGAGATACATTTTCCCATTATTGTCATGCCTGATCAGTAGCGATGCATGAAAAACATTGTATCTATCTATACTTCCGTCTTCCGAAAACACAGGTAAAGCAAACCTTGAATTATAGCGGTACCATCCATACCTTGCGTTCCACTGATGCTTTTCTCCTTGATTTTCTTTAAAATGTTTGTCTGAGGCGACTTCTATAAGTTCAGGTATCCCTTGTGCAACGTTTGCCTTCGCTTTTGCCGCTGTTCCTTTCAGACCATGTGTATACCGTGACCCCGTATATTCATCCGGTAACTTACTGTCTATATAAATTATATCCCCCGAAGACACGATCTTATAAAACTCTCCTACATATTCTTCCAGATACTCTCTTACATCCTTCCAATCGACTGAGCGTTTCCCCTTGAAACGGATATTATTAATCTTAACCAGTTGTTTGCCCTTCTCATTGGTTGTAATTTCTACATTTCTCGTCACACTTTTACCACCCCTTTGTATTCTGAAACAATATTTATTCCATAACTACCCCTTTTTCTTCTTTGTCAGCTTTTCATATTCCAACTGATATGCAATCAGCCGGGGGATATACTCCGGTGGATTCCTCCGTCCTGCCTCCCAGTCCTCTAATGTGCGAACAGGAATACCTGTATGCAAGGAAAACTCTTTCCTGTTTTCCCCAACACTTTCCCTTAATTCAATTATTCTGTTTGCTATATCCATACTTTCTCGCCTCCACGCATTGCGTTATATAGCATATCACATCCGCCGCTTTTACGCAATGCGTGGAGAAATATAATTTTTCACAGACATTTCCTCAAAGCTACTTCTGTTGCCTTTCCTCCTCCGCCTGCTCCAATTTGCGCAGAAACCGTTCATCACTCTCCCGTTTATCCTGCAAAGTTGTGAAGTTAAACATTCCGGCAATTTTCCTCGCGATCCGATTTTTTGAATGAAGAAACCACGTCCATACTTGCTTGATACCGTATATCAAAAATGCCAGCCCCACCCAATTGATCAATCCAATGGCATGCAGACCAAAATCAATATAGCCTCCGGTCAGTACAAGAAAAATGCCGACAATGCCTTCGATCCGGTATTCCTTTTCCTTCTTGCCATATGTCTCCAGCCGCCTCCGGATATGAATCATCTCGCTCTCAAGATCCGCAGCATAACGCGGCAGCCGTTCCTCCTGCCGACTGCCCGGCCAGATACTTTCCGGCTCCGATTTCGCACGGTGGATGCCCCCGCTCCGATAATAGATGACACCGGCAATAATCATCCCGTATAATCCAACAAGCAGAAGATCCCGCCCCGCGTGGGGGGGACTGCTGCCAGATTTCATAATTTTCAACAAACAGCTTCTCGTCAAACTCAGGATTTTTACTGTACCATGCAGCATTCAGCGGACTGTTTCGCCGCTTGACCTCTCCGGCGAACGCAATCTTTTCCTCTGCGCCCTGCACAAGCTGCTCCATTGCCGCGATCGCATCCTTGTCATAAAGCCAGACCCGGATATACCGCCCCTCCGCAATCCGGACCGTGTAAAACGAATAACTGCGCAGTTTCATAAACTCGCCGTCATTTCCAAACCAGTGTCCGTTGGGTGCCTGGATCTTATAGACTTCCGTGATTTCCCCCTGCACGTACTGCCCCGCGCGGAGATTTGTACCGGAAAGCCCGGATAAGTCCACCGTCGGATGCGCCAGCAATCGAAATCCCTGTATCAAAAACAGACAAAGGCTCACCCCGCCAATCACAAAACTGACAATTGCAGCGGTCGGGACGGTAAATTGATTCGCGGCTCTGTTCATGCTTCCTTCCTCCGGTACAGCCGGCTCGGCCGGTGCGCCTCCCCGGAAGTCATATACTCCGTCTCCTCGATCAGATCCGCCATCTTCTTGCGGAAATTCGCCTTGTATAATTCCCTGCCCAGCAAAACCTCATATACGATCTGCAGCTCTGGCAGGGTAAACAGCTTTCCCACCAGATGGAACGCAATATCCGTGTACTCCACCTTGTTTGCCAGCCGCCATCTGGCGTACTCAATGATTTTCCTATGGTCGAATGCGATCTCTTTGTCCCCGGCAAGCAGCTCCTCCACATCCTCCAGATACGCTGCCCGCACACGTTCACCTGCCTTGTAGGCCAGCTTTTCCACCGGAACTAACGCCATGTACGCCACGGAAATGATACGCATACGCGGGTCTCTGTGAATGTCTCCGAAGGTGTAAAGCTGCTCGAAATAAATCCCGGAAAGCCCGGTCTCCTCCGCAATTCCCCGCTCCGCCGTCTCATCCAGCGTCTCGTCCATGCGCACAAAAACCCCCGGCAGCGCAGGCATCCCGCAAAAAGGCTCTTCCTCTCTTTCAATCATCAGAAGTTTCAGCCTTCGGTCTTCTATGGTAAATACCAGCAGATCCACCGCCACCGAGGGTTTTTCATATTTTGAGGCATCATATTGTTCCATAAATTCACTACGCTCCGATTTTCTCATGTCATTATCCCGTCACCAGCCGGCCGACCCGGTCCGCCACACTTACGGTCAGTTTTGTTCCCGCGTTAAACTCTATTGTATCATCTAAAATTCCGTCTGAAAAGACCACACCGTTCTCCGCCATGTCCGATACAAATGAGAGGCGATCCCGCTCCGTCACCTGTCCGTACACAAGCTCCGTCTGGGTGTATCTGCTGGGATAAGGCTCCCGCACCTGGAAAATCAGCTTTCCCGCATCCCACGCTGCGCCCATCCCATGCGCCGTGCCTGCTCCTTGTGCCCCGTCCGACGACATCTGCTCCCAGGCTCCGTTCAGATGAAACGCTCTGGCCATCCCCCGAAACTGCGCCATCACCGATGCATGCCACCCGGTCATACCCAGTCCTGTGGAAACGATCACACCGGAGGACGATTGCTGCTCCACCATACCATTATAACACATATGATACCTGGCGGAAGTATGATTATTGATCCCAATGAAAAAATCATTCACCGCGTAAAGCACCTGCCCATCCGGAGTCTCGGCTTTCCCCATGGTCACCCGCTTTTCGTTCTGACTTCCGGTGATCACTTTGGGCAAAAGCGACTCCAGATCCCCGGCCTCAAAGGGAAGCAGCTGCCCCTCCCACCGTTTCACATCCGGATTGACACCCACCAGAGGCTGCCCGTCCAGATACTTCATGACATTCGCCACCAGACCGTCCTGTCCCACGGCAACCACAATATCCTGCGCCCCAAAGATCATGTTGGGAACATAATCCCTGTCAATCTCCTGCACTCTGGCATAGCGCCCTGCAATCGCACGGGAACTTTCCAACGCTTCATAATAATTGGCATGCTCCGCCTCATAGTCGGAAAAATCCGCACCCAGATGCTCCACATAAAATTTTGCCTGCTCCACCGTATTATAGCGGCGCTTCAGTTCCTCCAGGCGCGTCCTGCGCTTTACCAGCACAATCTTATGCATCCCTCGGCCTGCTCCGATACCTATTGCTCCTCCAGGAATCGATTCCATTCCCTTCCTTCCTCCTCGCTCATAACATAAATATAAGGATATATCATCTGCAATAATTCCATAGCAACTACTTTTTTTGCCGTATCTTCATCATCAAACACATACCGGAACCTGCCATATTCATTTACCAGATTCGCACGGTCATCGTTCCAATCAAACTTATTTGAAGGTTTGGGAATTTTAAATTTTTTCTCTACATCATGCATTCTCAGTTCATGCAGTACATAGTATTTTGTTCCCTCTTCGGGATGGCTCAGTCCTTCCTCATCACATCTGGAACAATACTGTATGCTGTATTTCAGATAGGTGTATTTGCCCTCTTTCTCAAAAAACATTTCCGTATAAATTCCATTCACACCATTACAGGGCATATTGTTCGGATGGATCGGTTTCCAGACAAAATCATTTTTCTTTGCTTTGATATATATTTCTTTTAACCAGGTTACTAATTCACTCATGTTTGATTCCCTCCACTATTTTTTATTGTTGATCATGCTCTCCAGCAGGTCCGGCGTCATATTTAACGTCCCGATCTTGCCGGCATTCTCACCCAGCTCCATGAATGCTTTTGCCATCAGCGCACCGGGCTCCATCCGCGCCAGTGCGCAGGCCTCGATCAGTTCCACATCCACATTCTCGTAAGCCTTCATCATTGCCGCAGCCGCATACGCCTGCTCCTCCGCCCGCCGTCTCTCGTTCTCCGTCTCCAGCGCTACAAGTTCCTTGTTCCGCTCCTCCAGCTTGATCTTCTCCTCCAGTTCATTCTGGTCCATCTGCATGCGCTTCTCCCGCTCTTCCTTCTCCATCTCCAACTCGGTCTCCATCAGGCGCCGCTTGATCTCCTGCTCTTTTTCCTTCTTTTCCTTTTCTTTCTCTGCCACCTTGATCTCAGTATTCAGCTCATTCTCACGGATCAGCCTCTCCTGTTCAATTGCCGCATTTCTGCGCAGATAAATAGCGTCGTCCTGCTCCTTCAGGATCTGCTCCCTGGCCGCTGCCTCTAATGCCTTCCTGGTCTCCGGTTTCGCTGTGATTCCCAGCACATTCAGCGCTAACACGGTGACGCCCAGCTGCGCCACCTCCGCATCCTCCTGCAGACCGCTTTTGATGATCTCCGCCATCTCATCCGCCTGCTTTACGATACTGCGGATCTCCCGGACGCTGACCTCCCTGATCACAATGGACTTGATAATGTTGTTGATCCGCCGCCCCAGAAGATTCATGGCCGCAGTCTGCTTATCCTCCGTGAGATTCGCGCCGTTTATGCCATTGCCTCCGTTCCCATTCCGGTTTCCCTGCGGCCGCTGCACACCGTTCAAAGTCATCACACTGCCCGGCACAAAAGCAAAATCCGCCATCGTCACCGCCTGATCATAATCTGCGATCCGAAATGTCAGCTCGCCCTGCACACAGACCGTCTGAAAATCAGCAGTCATCAGATCGTCAAAGGCAAACGCCCTGTCATACGCCGTCGCCGGAAGCAACAGAATACTCGTCCGCAGCGTGTTATACAGCACAGACAGCCCTTTTCCCCTTTTTACACAGGTCCCGTCCCTCATCACCATTACATACTCATTTGCCGGAAATTTCTTGTATACAATACCCATAATAATTCCTCCCTTCTGCGTATAATGCATGACGCGCATTAACATTTATCTATTAGTATCATTTTACTACTATCTTTGAGTATATGATAGGATATATTTGCTACTATGTCAAGCATTATTTTAAAAAAATAGGCGAAGCCTTATATCAGCTTCGCCGTCAAAAACCTCTCATACACTTTCTTTAATCAACTTTTTCGCATTCTCATATTCCTCCACAGTGATCTTGAGACTTTCACATGCCGTCTGCAGATCTACATGAAAACTTCGCATGACATTTTCTATATCCTCTGCTCTGCTTTCCGCCTTTCCCTCTGCTCTGCCTTCTGCTCTGCCCTCTGCTCTGCCCGCTGCCATGCTTTCTGCCTTCCATTGTCTGATTTCCGGTTCCATGATCTCTGCTAATGCCTGACACATATGATTTTCCTCCTTCAATTTTTCTACAATTGTCTTATTTGCTGCAATACATACCTGTAAAACGGAATCTGCAAGCAGGATCCACCTATGACCTCTTAAGTACCCATAATTTCGTGGTCTGAGAGGTGTCAAGGCCTTTAGAGCTTGCGTGTCTTGATACCTCTCAGACTACGAAGTACACTCGCCAAAGCTTTATGGCACTTCCCTCTATGAAACTTCTTTTATACAGTTTCTTTTATCAACTTTTTCGCTTTCTCATATTCGTCCACTGTGATCTTGAGACTTTCACACGCCCGCTAGACCGCCATATATTTCTCTGCCGCATCCTGCGACAACGCATAGTTTTCCATGATACTTTCTTTGATACTCTCTTCTGTTTGTCCTAAGCCACGCAGTATACTGACCGTAACACCGATTCCTCTCTCGATTCCTCTCTCGATTCCCTCCTCAAGCCCCTCTTTCCTACTCTGCTCTAACTCCGGTTTCATAATCTCTCTCAACGCCTGACACATACTCTCTTCTCCCTTCAATTCTTCTACGATCTTCCTGTTTGCCGCGATGCACACCTGCAGTACCGAATCTGCAAGCTCTTTTTCTCTCTCGTCCCTGAGACTTTCTGCTTTTTGCAGTATTCGTCTCACCTGCTCCTTCTCAAGCCGTCCCGGCAGCGCTACCAGCCAGGTGTGCCGCTCCAGATCCAGTTCTCGTGTGACAACAATCTGCAGCGGAAATATATTTTTTCCAACTATGTAATAGATGCCCGGGCTTGGATTCAGCACCTCCATCCCCATCTTTTTGAAACACGCCAGCAGGCGTTTGGGCTTCGCGTGCCGAACAAACGATATCGTAATGTCGGTCTCTTTTATTGTTTCCCCTTTGTACCCATATACTTTCAAAAGGCACGCATATAATCCGGGCGATCTCATTGTCCGGTATCTCCGATCCCCCTTTCTTCCTCCCCAGCTTCTTCCGAAGCAGAACATCGATCGCCAGCGGTTTCGTGTTCAGATTATACTCCCTTTCCAGCACGATGCAGCTCTCATACCCTCCGATTCCTGTGGTCAGAAACCTCCGGCCGCCAATCCATGGAATAGAGTCCGCCAGCGTTCGCCCTGCCACATGTTTTTATTAATTATAGTGTCTGTTCAAAGTGAAATAAACGGCGATACGCCAGATATGCACCTGAATTTCTATGCCGATATCATATTATTGTTTTTGTGCTTTGTCAATACCATATTTCAAATATTTAGCCAGAGTTTCCCCCACCTGACCCGGTATCACCAGTCCGCCTGTTCTCGCTCTCACTGCAAGCTCCAAGCGGGAGCGGAATCCGATGATCTTTTGATCATACTTCTCATGCAATAAGCCCCGACAGACCACCACTATAGTACCCACCATGGCTTACTTCTCATCACAACCCAAATTCCTGGAACAGCTTCCTCTGAAACGCCGCATCCGCCACTGCTCTCTTCAGGTCCTCTAACCGATTTTTTTCAAGCAATAGTGCATGCAGCCGGTTCACCCTGTCCGCGCCCCGTCTTTCTCCACGCTTTTCTCCCCGCTTCTCATATTTGTCCAACAATTCACACATTTTCACATTCTCCTTTCCGACAACCTCTTTGCACAATTTTTTATACCGTACATCTCCTGTCAATGCATATAACATCCATAAGAACGCCTCCGGATGCCGGATCACCCGTTCTCCCGGATCATAATCCTTTCCATACGCCAGATAATCTACTATGACTCTCATATCACTCTGAAATCGTTTTCTGACATCCGCCGGAAGTCCTGTCATCTCAAACACATCCATACGAACGTCATCCACATGCTCCTCCATCTCTTTTATCGCATGATCCTCAAAGCTCTCTGCAAACAGCTCTCGCAGACTGCGCGGCGAGTGCCAATGCCCTTTCCCCCAGTAGAGTACGGTTCCTGCTACCGGATAAATGGTCTTCTCTTCCAACTGCCTTCGATAGATTGCACCTATATACCCTGCCTTGCGCAATGCCATCTTACGCTCCGGCTTTGTCTGATTTTCGAGCATATATCTCATCCTGACCTGTCCGTTTCTGATCAGATACATGCTCACATCCTGAAACTGGTTCTTAAGAACAGTACTTCCCCCGGGATAAAAGCCCTCTGTCGGTGCAGGCAAAAGCTCCTCTTCTTTGACCTCCTGCCTGCCATTGAAATACAATGCATTTAATACATCTGCAAATACATCCGGATACATCTCCAGATTTTTCTGCGTCAAGTCTTTTTGTGCCATAAACCTCCCCTTCTACTTCTGTGCCAAGAGACCTCTATGAAGCACAAACACCGAAAAAAACGTAAAGCGCTCCGCGTCCGCCCCTGCCACACATCTATGATTCATTTTTTCTTCAAAGTGAAATAAGGCGATACGCCGGACATGCACTTGAAATTCTTTATAGCGCTATTATAATGTCATTTTTATCATTTGTCAATTTCTTTTACACATCATGAGATTTCTAATTATCCTTTATTCCTATCAATAGATAACTCCTAACTTTCTACTCAGCTCTATCCTCATTCTCACGCAATAGTCCCGGCGGCAATATACAATACATTTCAAGCCAAAAAATACAGGCATTGAAAAAATCCTTGATTTTCAATGCCTGTTAATATTATTTATTACTTTGCGCTTGCCCTAACTATACCCCTTTTTCATTAAACTTCTATTTATAACACGCACAATAAGCCCCGCCAGCACCAATACAGTATCCGCCGGAGCTCTCTTCAGTTCTTCTAAACCGCCATGTACATGTATTTCTCTGCCGCCTCCAGTGACAACGCATAGTTTTCCATGATACTTTCTTTGATACTCTCTTCAGTTTGTCCTAAGCCACGCAATATACTGACCGTTACACCGATTCCTCTCTCGATTCCTTCCTCAATCCCCTCTTTCCTGCTCTGCTCTAACTCCGGCTTCATGATCTCTCTCAACGCCTGACACATACTATCTTCTCCCTTCAGTTCTTCTACGATCTTCCTGTTTGCCGCGATGCACACCTGCAGGACCGAATCCGCAAGCTCTTTTTCTCTCTCATCCCTGAGACCTTCTGCTTTTTTCAGTATCCGCCTCACCTGCTCCTTCTCAAGCCGTCCCGACAGTGCGACCAGCCAGGTGTGCCGCTCCAGATCCAGTTCCCGTGTGACAACAATCTGCAGCGGAAATATATTTTTTCCAACTATGTAATAGATGCCCGGGTTCGGATTCAGCACCTCCATCCCCATCTTTTTGAAACACGCCAGCAGGCGTTTGGGCTTCGCATGCCGAACAAACGATATCGTAATGTCGGTCTCTTTTATTGTTTCCCCTTTGTACCCATATACTTTCAAAAGACACGCATATGAGTTCGCCTTAAAATATGTATTCATATCCAGATGTGCATCCGGCGACTTGTATTCTACAATGTTATACCGCCTAAAGATCCGGGCGATCTCATTGTCCGGTATCTCCGCTCCCGTTTTCTTCCTCCCCGGCTTCTTCCGGAGCAGAACATCGATCGCCAGCGGTTTCGTGTTCAGGTTATACTCCCTCTCCTGCACGATGCTGCTCTCATACCCCCCGAGTTCCAGATTGATCCCTGTCACAAATCCCGGATGCCATTGAATTCTCTTTTTTCCTCTGTCCTCCATATCCCTCCGATTCCTGTGGTCAGAAACTTCCAGCCGCCAATCCACGGAATAGAGTCTGCCAGCGTCCGCCCTGCCACATGTTTTTATTAATATATTGTGTCTGTTCAAAGTGAAATAAACGGCGATACGCCAGATATGCACCTGAATTTCTATGTTGATATCATATTATTGCTTTTGTGGTTTGTCAATACCCAATTGCAATTTTATCTTATACAAAACCCCACCATACCGAAAGTACTGGTATGATGGGGTTTAATCATTTTCTCTTTCTATGCGTACCCGTCAGAAGGAACGGATCAAAGCCGACAAAAAAGATAATACCGCAAACGCAATGATCACCGCCAATACGATCTTTCTATCCCGCGGACACGATTTACTCCGGATCTTCTCCAACAGACCGGTGGTATACAGGATCGTGGCGATCAGCGCCCCGACGCCCAGGCCAAATGCGAACCCCTTGGTATAATTAAACACCGGGATTCCCTGCACCGACATTTCCATCATGAATATACCGGCCAATACGCCGATCAGCCCTATAATATTGATCAGCCGGATCCGCTTCAATAAGATTCCTTTTTCCTCGCCTGAGTAATCCGCTACCTTTAATAATGTGTCCTTCATTTCTTCTTCCATTTTCTCACTTTTCCTTTCTCCGTCGATGATCTCACGGATATCTACCTGATAGAAATCCGCCAGTTCGATCAAAATGCTCAGATCCGGCATATTGTTTCCGTTCTCCCACCGGGATACGGTTCTGCCTGCAACCTGAAACTGTTCTGCCAGCTGCTCTTGGGTCAGTCCTTTTTCTTTTCTCAGCTCACGAAGAAACAAACCCGATCTGACCTGATCCATACCTGTTTCCTCCTTTCATCGACAGAGTAGCATGTTGTTCCTCATCGGAACATGACATAAAGTGAGAATGCCGTAAAATAGGGCTTTTCAGGGCACCGGGCATTTCATGTCAGACACGAAATGTCCGCCTTTTTTATGATTTTTTACGCTTTTTTGATCAATTTGCCGATAAAGATCAAGATGCAGGCGCCGATCACGGAAACCACAATATTCCCGATGATGCCGCCAAAGGAGATTCCTGCCAGTCCCAGGACAAATCCACCCACAAATCCGCCGACGATCCCCAACAGGATGTTAAAGAGCAGACCTCCTCCACTCTTCATGATCATCCCTGCGATCGTTCCTGCGATTCCTCCGACAATAATACTGATTACAATACCCATTTTTCCACTTTCCTTTCTTTTTTTAAGTTACCAACCACCACTTCAAGTGGTGGTTTAATATTGGCCCTCATAAGGGCCTTAACACTGCTCGCCTGAAAGGCGGGTGTTGCAAGCATTTTTACTGGCTACCGCTATAAAGCGGTTCCCTGGTTATCTTCTTTTCGAGACTCTTCCGACTGCTCTCTTATATACTTCGTAATCGCTTCTTCTGTGATATTGCCCACTGTTGCGACATAGTAGCCTCTTGCCCAAAATGCTTTACTCCACTTGCTTTGCAACTCCGGATGCCTGTCATATATCATCAGCGTACTCTTCCCTTTCAGATATCCCATGAAGTTCGAGATACTCATCTTAGGCGGGATACTGACACAGAGATGTACGTGATCGATGCATACCGCACCTTCTACAATTTCTACATCCTTGTAATTGCACAATGTCTTTATAATTTCTCTTACATCCCTACGCAATTGACCATATAATTGTTTCTTCCTATACTTTGGAATAAATACAATGTGGTACTGGCATTTCCATCGCGTATGTGATAAACTTTTATTGTCCATTTGGACTGCCTCCTATTCTTTGAGTTTGGCTCGCAACACCATACTCATTGTATCATAGGAGGCTTTCTTTTGTTGTCCTTACCGCTACTGCTTACTCTATTCGCCCCAGCATAGCTGGGGGTTTAGGTTTTTCAATTATAGTGTCTGTTCAAAGT
>ODAI011037533.1_pt1 | contig 17380 bp, 16 predicted proteins | sample 1539321 | NCBI WGS metagenome assembly ODAI01 (sample SAMN02144231, study PRJEB22623) | gut metagenome | biome: sheep rumen | host: Ovis aries | place: New Zealand | reverse complement strand
CTTCAAAATTCTATCTCATATACATCTCGAGGGCAGAGTAACCGGCCGGCTTAACGCTTTCGCGAGGGTCGAAACAAGTCAGCTTGATTGCCTCATATATTTAGCTGACTTGTTTCGACTGATGCAGATTAATCTGCCCTTCAAAATTCTATCTCATATACATCTCGAGGGCAGATTAATCTGCATCGTCAGCTGCTTCCTGGATGGAGGCCATGTATTCTTCACCGGTCATGTCGCCGGTGAGAAGCAACTGTACGTTCTCCTGGGCGGTCCTTGATACCTCGGTATCCATGGTTGCCTCATACCATGTGAAGGCTGACTGAGCCTTGTCGATCTCGTCAAGCACAAGCCTGGTATAGCCTGACATATCGGAAGCCTCTGCTTTATAGGTATAGCCCTTGACCGTTCCTTCGGTCTCCATCGCAACGTCACCGATATGCTCTACGAAATACTTCATAAACCATGCCGCCGCGTCGTCATACTTCGCCTTATCGAAGCAAAGGATATTTCCGCAGTTCATGGAATAGGAATCGATGCTGCTGACAGCGGGATCCGCTACGGGAACGTTGAAGAATCCGATCCCGTCCTCCCCTGCCTTGTTATCCTCAGAATTTAAGTTTCCCGCAAACCAGGAGCCGTTATAGAAGATGGCAGCCTGTCCGTTCATGAGCATCTGTCCCGCGGCGTTCATCGTAACGGTGTTGATGCCCTCCCCGAAGTAGCCTGCTGCCGCCCAGTCGGCAACCTTCTGTGCGGCTGCCACATAGCCGGGATCCGTATACTTCGCTTCGCCGTCAGCGGCCTTCTTCATGGCGTCATTGCCCAGTGTCCTTACCGTGATGGCGTTGACAATCCTGGTAGAGCCCCAGGTCTCGCCTGAAGCGCCTCCAGCTACGAGGGGCTGGATGCCCGCGTCATAAAGGGTCTTAAGGGCTTCCTCAAAATCATCCATGGTCTCGGGAACCTCTACTCCGGCCTGCTCAAAGAGGGCCTTATTGTACCAGAAGCCTTCTACGTTAAGACCGAGAGGAAGGTCATAGATGGTATCGGTATCGGAAAGAGTCTCAAGAAGAGAGGTAGCCGAAGGTGTAACGAAATCGGTTGAGCCTATTCTTGCAAGCTCCGCTCCGATATCAACTATCTTATCAGCCTCGATAAGCTCAACGATGGGCTTGCCGGATTCATAAGCAAATATGTCCGGAAGATCGTTGGAGCCCGCCAGAGTCTTGATCTTCGTTGTAAGATCCTCTGAAGGGATATACTCGTATTCCCAGGTGAAGTTGGGATTTACGTTATCCTGATAGTCCTGGCAGATCTTATTGATAAGAACTCCGTTGTCGTTGTCCTCAGCCCAGATAGTGGATATCTTCATGTGCTTTTCAAGCTGCGGATCCTCGCCTGTAAAATCGGAAGCCGATGCGGAGGTCTCTGCTGCGCTCTCAGCCGGAGCAGCCGCCTCTCCTCCTGCGCCTGCTGCCGGTGCCGGTGCCGCACAGCCCGCCAGAGCCGATACTGTCATAGCCATACCCATTAAACAGGCAATTAATCTTCTCTTCATAAAAATAAATCCTCCTTTTGAAAATTGTTGATTATATTGTTAAAAGGAAATTCTCTGTCAAATTTCCATAACAATCATGATAATGTGCTTGACGGCTGCTTTGAGCCTATCCGTTGACAGCAGAGCCTATACCCTGTCAACAGCCTCCTGCCAGCCCTTGTATTTCCTGAAGCGAAGGGCCTCGTCCATCTTTGGCTCGAACCGTTTCCTGGTATAGATGTCAAATACCTCCTCTGTATAGAGCCCCGCGGCGATCCCCGCCGTATAAGCGGCGCCGATCCCCGAAAACTCCTCAGCGTCCGGTACCAGAACGTCCACCAGGGCAATATCGCTCTGAAACTGCATAAGATATTTGTTACCGGTGGGGCCTCCGTCAACTCTCAGCTCCTTCACCGTCATGTTGGCATCCTGGCCCATAGCTTTAATAACGTCCGTTATTTGATATGCGATGGATTCGATCCCGGCCCTGACTATCTCCGCCCTTGTGGTTGTTCTTGTAATCCCGCACAGCATTCCCTTTGCGCCGCTCTTCCAGTGTGGAGCCCCGAGCCCCGTAAAGGCCGGAACCAGATAGAGCTCATCGTCCTGCCTGGCCTGCCTGCACAGCTCCTCGGTTTCCGCCGCCGTTTCTATCAGCTTTACGTCATCCTTCAGCCAGGAGACTACTGCGCCCGTATAGTTGATATTGCCCTCAAGGCAATAGCTTACCCGTCCGTTTCTGGAAAAGGCGATGGAGGTGACTACCCCGTGGGTGCTCAATACCGGTGTCTCTCCTATATTGAGCATGATGGAGGAGCCGGTCCCGTAGGTGGCCTTGATCATTCCGGGCTTAAGACAGCCCTGTCCCAGAAGGGCTCCATGGGAATCTCCGATGGCGCTGTATATTGGAACGGGCTTTTCAAAAATACCGCCCGCAGTAGTTTTTCCAAACAGCTCATCCGAATAATGAACCTCGGGGAGACAGCCCGGATCTATACCGAAAAGCCCGCAGATCTTTTCGTCCCATTTAAGGTCGAAGATATTAAAGAGCTGGGTCCTTGAAGCATTTGAGTAATCGGTTTTAAAGCTTTTTCCCTCTGTAAGCTTAAATATCAGCCAGGAATCGATACAGCCTATGCAAAGCTCTCCTTTGGCGGCCTTTTCCCGGGCATCTTTCGTGTTTTCCATAAACCAGGCTGCCTTTGCGGCAGGGAAATAGGGAGACAGATTTATGCCGGTATGGTTTTTAATAAGATCCGCACCGGTCTTTATCGCTTCCCTTTCGCATATGTGCGCGGCTCTGGAGCACTGCCATACGATGGCGTTGTCAAGGGGCTTTCCGGTCTTTCTGTCCCAGATCACCGTGGTCTCTCTCTGGTTGCTGATTCCAATGGCCTCTATTTCCGAAGGGTCAGCCTCCGCCTCCTTCAGAAGGGTCTTAATCACCGCAAGCGTATTTTCATAGATCTCCTCAGGGTCGTGTGAAACCCATCCTTCGCTGCTTATTATCTGGCGATGGGGCTTATCGCACCTTTTTATAAGATTGCCCACCTCGTCAAACAGGAGAGCCTTGGTTCCCTGAGTGCTTTGATCGATTCCTATTATATATTTCTTAGCCATTTTTCTTTCCCGTGACGTATCTTTCCCTTAAGATATCTGTTGTAATATCGTGTCCCTGATCCCTTCGGCGTCCAGTCCGTAATGCCTGAATACCTCCTTTGAGGTTCCCGTGATCACGGGGGTATCGGGAAGCGCCAGATTTATCACCTTCATCGGACAGCTTTCGCATACGACCTGAGCCACCATGGATCCCAGGCCTCCGAAGGGCGAATGCTCCTCAACGGTAACGATGAGCTTACTCCCTTGCGCCGCCTTGATGACCGCCTCCCTGTCAAGAGGCTTGACGCAGTACATATCCAGCACTCTGGCCGAAACGCCCTTTTCCTTTAAGAGCTTCATGGCCTCCACCGAAGGATATACCATCTCTCCGCAGGCTATGATCGAAACATCAGTCCCATCCCCTGTTACCGTAGCTCTGTCCATCTCAAAGGGACAGGATCCTTCCGAATATACATCCTCAACGGGATTTCTGCCGACCCTGATATAGGCGCATTTTCCATCATTTATCAGCTCTCTGAAAAGCTTTTCGGTCTGGAAGCGGTCACTGGGAAGATATACCCTCATCCCCGGAATGGCAGACATTGCCGCGATATCCTGAGCGGAATGATGGCTCATTCCCAGGGCTCCGTAGCTGACCCCGCCGCTTATGCCGATAAGCTTTACATTTGTTCCCGAATAAGCCACATCCACCTTGCACTGCTCATAGCTTCTTGTTGTGATAAAGCTTGCGGGGGAGGCTGCAAAGGGCTTCTTCCCGCAGGAGGCAAGGCCTGCCGATATGCTTACAAGGTTCTGTTCGGCTATTCCCACCTCTATCGACTGCTCCGGAAAAGCCTCGAAAAAGGGAGCCAGAGAAGCGCTTCCTCTGGAATCGGAACAGAGGACCACTATATCCTTATCTTTCTCTGCTTCCTGCATCAATACATCGCAAATCATTTTACGATTGGGTATATTATTCATGAAGCGCTGCCTCCTTCCTCTGTGCAAATTCCTTTACGATCTCCTCGTATTCCTCCTTTGAAGGAAGGTGATGATGCCACCCGGCCTTGTTTTCCATTATGGAGGCGCCGTACCCCTTTACGGTATGGGCGATAACCGCTGTGGGCTGCCCTTTCACCGCTTTCGCGTTGTCAAAGGCGTTTTTCAGAGAGGAAAAATCATGCCCCTCCGCCTCTGTCACGTTCCAGCCGAAATCACTGATCTGACTGTGAAGCCCCCTGTGGTTCATCACATAATCCGTGGTTCCGGATATCTGAAGACCATTTAAATCGATCACCGCGCAGAGGTTATCAAGCTTATAGTGGCCACCGGCCATAAAGCCCTCCCATACCGAACCCTCCGCCAGCTCGCCGTCTCCCATCAGCGTGTATACACGGTAGTCACTTTTATCCATTCTGCCGGCAAGAGCCATCCCCACCGCTACGGGCAGCCCGTGACCCAGAGACCCCGAATTCATTTCGATCCCTGCAAGCTTGTTATTCGGATGGCCTATGAACTGTGACCCGAACCTGCTGAACTTTTCGATCACCTCGGAAAGCGGGAAAAAGCCCTTATGGGCAAGCACTGTATACAGGGATTCAACCGAATGACCCTTACTCATGATAAACCGGTCTCTGTCCGGATCGTTCTGATTTTCGGGGCTTATATTCATCTGCTCAAAATAAAGCTCTATCAGAATATCCATGCAGGACATGTCACCGCCTATATGACCGCCCTTTCCGGCCATGATAATATCTACGCAGTCCTTTCTGAGATCAAAGGACATCGCCTTCAGATTCTGCATTTTATTCTCCTTTTATCTTCTGTCTTATGAGAACAAAGTTCTTTTTACCTTCACGTTTCCCGCACCGGATTTTAAAAGATCAGACTTCATCAAACACTACATCTTCTCCGTGGAGATAAGCCCTGACCTTATCCTCTATGGGATCATAAAGATCCGGAGTCACTCCGATGTATTTGCAGGCCTCATAGATCACGGGAAGCACATCGCCGTGGATAGCGGCACAGTGGTGTATATAAGGGCCTTCAACAACCTTTGCTTCAAGGCGCTTCAGATTTGCGACCTCTATCCATACATAGGTCCCCTTCGTCCAGGGGCCTTCTATTCCCTTCGCATGTCCTAAAAGGATAGAATAATTGCCCTCGTCGCCGTCAAAGCGGCAGATCGTCATCGGACCGTGCTTTGCCTCTGCGGAAACCGCACCGTTCTGAGGGAAAGCCACGGGAACACAGATAGTGGGCTTTTCCTTTGCCACCGATATGGGCCAGGGTCCGCAGTGCTGTAAAAGCTCCCCGTTCTCGTTATCCGGATGTCTCACGGTCCAGTCCGCAAACATTACTCTTCTCTCGTTCATGGCCGCAGCCTCTGCTATGAGCTGGGATATGGCACCGTGGATATCCGTTTCGCATACTACCGGAATGCCTTCCTCATTCAATAAGGCATTGGCGGCGCAGGGCATGATCCCTATCTCGCCCTGCAGGGCGTTCCAGCACTGGATCGCAACCGCGTTGCAGCCGTATTTCTTAACAAGCCTTCCCATGGCGACCTTAAGCCCTGCCACGTTCTCAAGCAGCTCATCCGCTATATCGCAGGTCATGTTTTCCTTACAATACTTTATTACCTCAGAGACCTCGGTTCCGTCGGCTTTAGCCTTCTTTATCTCATCCGTAAGCTCCGGAAGCGGAATGGGAGAAAGCTGTATATTGTATTTCTCAAGGAGCTCGCCCTCATTACACATGGTGCTCCAGAAATCGAAGGGTCTTGGGCCAATCTGAAGGATCCTGATATTCCTGAAGGTCTTTACTACATTGCAGACTGCAAGGAAATCCTTTATCCCTCTTTCAAACTCGGGATCGGTAAGCCTGCAGTTAGTCATGTAGGTGAAGGGAACTCTAAAACGCCTGAATACCTTGCCGGTGGCAAATATCCCGCACTGGGAATCCCTGAGCCTCATTCCGTCGGGCTCGGGTCTCTCATCCCTGGGCCCCCACATGAGGACCGGAAGATTCATCCTTTTTGCAAGCCTTGCACATACATATTCCGTCCCAAAATTGCAGTGTGCCACAAAAAGGCCGTCAACTCCTTCCTTCCGGAATTTCTCCTCCACCTTTGCCACATCATTGTCATCGTATAACAGACCTTCCTCGTTGATATCCGTGATATCCACAAAATCGATCCCCAGCTCCTTCATGCGGTCTGCCGTAAGGCCTCTGTATTTAACCGCATCGGGAGCACTGAATATGCTGCGTCTTGTGGGTACGTAACCAATTTTTATGTTTGCCATTTTTGCCTCTCCTTTTTTAATGCTCTGTAATACACCTGAATCTGACTGACTGTTAACGCATATTTTCATTCCTTGCCTGCAAAGCCATTTTGCCCTGAAGATTTCTCTGTACCTGATCTATTATGACCGCGATTATGATAACTATACCTCTTATGACCTTCTGGTAGAACTCGGTAACGCCGCACATTGTCATACCGTCATTTATGACACCGATAACGAAGGCGCCAACGATGGTTCCGCCTATATTCCCGATACCTCCGGCCATGGAGGTTCCGCCAAGGACTGAAGCCGCTATCGCGTTCATCTCCCAGGATTCACCGGTTTTGGGCGAGCCCGACATAAGCTGGGCGGTAGCTATGATACCGACGATGGAGGCGCAGAAGCCCGAGAAGGCGTATACCCAGATCTTTACCTTATCAGCCTTGATCCCGGAAAAGATCGACGCCCTTTCATTTCCGCCTATGGCCAGAACGTGCCAGCCGAAGGGGGTCTTTTTCAGAACTATCCCCGCGCAGACCGCTATGATGGTAAGGATCAGCACACCGCAGGGGATCGGCGTATTTCCGAGATTGGAACCGAAGAAATCCATACCCTGGTTTCCGAGCCCCTCATAGCCTGCTATGCTTGAAAAGGTTGCGCCGTTGCTCCTTATGTTGGCAAACCCCCGCCATATATACATCGTTCCGAGAGTAGTGATAAAAGGGGCTACCTTAAATTTTGTTATGATCACGCCGTTTAAGGCACCCATAAGGGCCCCTAAAAGAATCGTGATCAGAAATACCATCGGAACGCTGAAATATACCGTTACCCCGAAAACCTTCAGCGTAAGGCCCTCCTGGATAAACCCTGCGGCGATCATGCCCGCGAGCCCGGCGACGGAACCGACCGAAAGATCAATACCGCCTGTTATTATTACATAGGTCATACCCACCGCCAGAATCCCGTACAGGGCCACATGCTTTGCCACCGACAAAAGCGAGCTCACTGTCATGAAATTATTGGCGGCAAAGCTGAAATAGATCAGCAGGATGATAAGTACAATAAAGGTACGCCCGTTAAGAAGCATCATCAGCCATTTGTTATTTGCGGTATTCTTTTTACTCATTTTTCCTCCTCCTGATCACCGGCGGCCGTTCTGGAGTGGTGACCCTTATATGAAGCCATCACCAGCGCGTCCTTTTCTATTTCCTCCCCATAGAACTCACCCGTCTTCAAACCGTTGGAGAGCACTATGACCCTGTCAGCGATCGCCACTATTTCTTCAAGCTCGGAGGATATCACTATGATCGAAAGTCCCTCCCGGGCATATTTATTAATGATCTCGAAAACCTCGGTCTTTGCGCCGATATCGATCCCGCGGCTGGGCTCATCCATCAAAAGTATCTGAGGCTCTGTAAGTATTCCCTTTCCGATTACGACCTTCTGCTGATTACCTCCGGAAAGCGAAAGAATGGGCAGCTTCTTGTTGTTAACCTTGATGTGGATATCTCTGATTTCCTTATCCACCATTTCATTCTCTTTCTTTTCATCGATGAATATCCCGCCCTTTATATACCTGGTAAGTACCGACAGGGATGTATTTTTTTCAACGCTCAGGGTCTGCACCAGCCCCATTCCCTGACGGTCCTCCGGTATCATCGCAAATCCCTCTGCGATCATCCGGGAGATATCCGTGACCTTAACCTGCTTTCCGTTCTTTATAATCTGCCCCGTATGCTCGGGTCTCATTCCCATTATGCATTCAAAGATCTCAGACCTTCCGGCCCCCAGTAATCCGTATATTCCCAGAACCTCACCCTTTTTCAGGTCAAAGCTGACATGATCCACAAGGTATCCGCCTCCCGGTTTGGGAAGACAGAGATCCTTTACCGAGAGCACCGTTTCTGCCTGGCTCCAGTCCGTCCTGCGATCCCTCTTGGGATAGTTCTTTTTTCCGCCGGTCATCTTTTCGACTATCCAGGGGATCGAAATATCCTTCACATCCGCATCGGCGACATACTGACCGTCCCTCAGTACGGTAACGTGATCGCCGATCTCCATTATTTCCTCCAGTCTGTGTGATATATATACAATGGAAATCCCGCTGGCTGTCAGCTCCCGCATGATCTTAAAGAGTATCTGTACCTCCTGTTCTGACAGAGAGGAGGTAGGTTCATCCATGATCAGCACCTTCAGATCGTCATCGACCAGATTACGGGCTATCTCTATCATCTGCTGCTGACCCACTCTCAGCTCCCCGACCCTGGCATTCAGGTCCAGGGGATGCTGAAGCCTTTCCAGTACGCGCCCGGCGCCCTCGATATGCTTTGCGTTATCCAAAAGCAGTCCGTGAGTCTTTTCCTTATTCATATAGATATTCTGGTACACGTTCAGGTTCGGGAAGAGGCTGAGCTCCTGGTGTATTATCCCTATCCCCTGTTTTCTCGCCTCAATGGTATCCTTAAAATGAACCTCCGTACTGCCGATATACATCTTTCCTCTGGAGGGCTGTTCAATACCGGCTATCATCTTCATAAGGGTCGATTTACCGGCTCCGTTCTCGCCTATGAGCACATTTACCTTTCCCTTTAACAGATCAAAGGAAACTTCATTCAGGGCAAGAGTGCCGGGGTATATCTTAGATATCTTTTCCGCATGCAGAAAGACATCCTCCCTGCAAGTATATCCTGCCATTCTCTTCCTCCCGCATTATTTGAACTCAAGAGCAACAGGAGTGATGAACAGCTCATCCTTCTTCGTGGAGCTTACGGAAAAAGCTCCCGTGAATTCCACTGTTTTATCCTGTGCCGAGGCCAGATCCACATTCGCAATCACGTAGTCCTGAACCATACCGTTTATATTGCTGGCCACCTGTGCCCACTCGTTGGTGGTAACCTTCTGGCCGTTATAGTTGTTGATATCCATGAAATCAACGGCATCTCTCAATGAGGTATCCATGTTTACGGGACCTACGGCGATCTTTATCACATCCTCCCCGTCATAGCCATCAGGCTTTATAAGAAGATATCCCTTGCTGGAGGCTTCCTCGCTTACTGCCTTGGAAACCACCTCCATGACTGTTCCCGTGCCTTTTACGGCGTAAACGATGGATTTGCTCGCTGCGGCCGAGGAATCCGTCGGAACCTTTGCAGCCATAGCTGATGCTGTATCACTGAACAGATCTCCGCCGCTCTGATTTAACAGATCGGTAAGATCCACTGCTTTCTCATTTATCTCCGGTACAAGCTGGTCGGCCCAGAGTGAATCGCTTCCCTCGCTTGCATCGAAGCTGTTAGCCCCCGTATACTCGCTTTCAGTACCTATGGGAATAACCTTGCATCCCGTGGCGGATGAAACGGTGAAGGCTGCAGCCAACGTTAAAATAACAATGCTTTTTTTCATTTTATGTCTCCTGTCCGGTCTGTTGCTGCGGGAACGATCCTTCCTGCTCCCTGTAAATAACTGATCAGGCCTTTGGCCCGGATCACCGTGCCTGTAAGGAGCTTTCTGAAAACAGGCCGGCTCTTAATACTATGGGCAGAAGCCTTAACTTCTGCCCATATGGTCCTTACAATCATGACAGGAGCCTCTCCTGTCTCAGGATTTATCAGTCCTTAATTACTCTGTATAAACAAAGCCTGAAAGATTGTCCGCATTTTCAGCTGTGATGGCGATGCAGGGGATAAGCTGTCTCTCGTCCTGCCCGGTGGTGCCTTCCTTTAAGTACATGTCCGCTTCTTCTACCGCTGTCCTGGCGATTACCGCGAACTGCTGAAGAGCCGTACCGGTCGCTTCGCCTGCCTTTATAAGAGCTACCGCATCATCAGAACCGTCAACGCCGATAGCCGGAACGGTCATGCCGTGATCCTTTAAAGCTGCGCATGCGCCTGCGAGCATGGTATCATTTCCGCAGATAACGCCTTCGATGTCGGGATGAGCCTGGATAAGAGCATCCATCTTCTCATATGCCTCGGTCTGCTCCCAGTTGGCTGTCTGCTGCTCCAGCATCTCAAAGTCGGGATACTGGTCTATTACGGAATGGAAAGCCTCGGTCCTTACGTGAGCGTTTGTATCGGAATCTTTTCCGAGAAGCTCAACATACTTGCCTTTCTCGCCCATAGCCTCAACCCATACTTCAGCAATGGCCGCTGCGCCCTGGTTGTTGTCGGCAATTATCTGAGCAATGGCTACTCCGTCCTCAGTTATCTCACGATCGATAAGAAAAGTCGGGATACCGGCGTCCCTTGCCTTCTTAACAGCCTCGATCGTAGCATCAGCGCCCGCATTGTCGCAGATGATGGCTGCTGCCTTGTCAGCAATGGCCGCATCAAAAAGCTCGGTCTGCTTTGTGGGGTCATCATCATGGGAAACTGCCTTTGTTTCATAGCCTAATTCCTCAGCCCTGGCTACGGCATTGTCAACCTCAGCCTTGAAAGCGGGATTTGAAACGGAAGGAGTGATCACATACATAATGTTTGAACCGCCGCCGGGCAATACATCCGCGGAAGCCTCTTCTGCCGCAGCATCCTCTGCAGGGGCAGCTTCTTCCTCAGCGGCAGCTTCATCCGCAGGAGCCTCTTCTTCCGCAGGGGCAGCTTCCTCCGCAGCTGCCTCCTCGACAGCGGGAGCCGCAGTCGTAGCCGGTGCGGCCGCGCAGCCTGCCAGCAAAGATGTGCCCATTGCCATTACTGCCAATAATGCAACTAACCTTCTTTTCATTGTCTTTCCTCCTTATAGCTTGAAAAAATGATATAAAATATTTTTATATAAATTTATTATATCAAGTGACTTATTCCTTGCAAGAATCCATTGATTTTTTTGTTAATATCTTACAAATCCTCCTGCTTTATTTTGTGAATTATTTGTTTTGCGCGAATCAAAAATGCCCGTTTTTTCGACATTTATCGCAACGGGCATTAATATTTATATAAATTTTTATATAAATTTTTATGAAAATTTTTATCCTGTAATGCAGGCCCGGGAGGGCACATTCATAATGACCTATTTCATCCTTTTTACGGAATCCCTTACGATAAACTCTGTGCTCACCTCAGTTTTGGTCTTTATGGCATCTCCGTTATTAATTATATCTATGAGCCTCTCAATGGCCATTTTACCCATTTCCTGCTTGGGAACCCTTATGGAGGAGAGCCTCGGAGAGCAGATCTCGCTGTAGGGCAGATCGTCAAAGCCTATGATCGAAACGTCCTCGGGTATCCTGATCCTGTTCTCCTCAAGAGCCTTCATTGCCCCCAGCGCTATCATGTCGTTATCGGCAATGTAGGCGGTGGGAAGCCTGGGAGCGGTGCGAAGGTAGGCCATCATGTCCTGATAGGCGCTGTCCATGGATGTGGAGAGGGGGACGCAGAATTCCGGTTTGATGGTAAGCCCCGCCGCGTTCATTGCCTTCTGATAGCCCCGTTTCCTGAGCCTGAAGGCTCTTATCCTGAATTTTCCGCTTAAGTATCCGATATCGGTATGCCCCTGATCTGTAAGATATCTGGTGGCCAGAAAGAAGGAGTCCTCATTGTTGATGGCCACCCCGGAAAATTTCATGTCCCCCGGGCAGAAATCCAGGGTTATTATGGGGCATTTACAGTTATAGAAGGGCTTCAGGTCATCGCCTATGACCTCTGTTCCCAAAATCACTAAAGCAGAGGAGCTGTCATTTATAAGAGCCTCTACCTGTTGCTCATAATCTCTGGAAAACCGGTCCAGATGAACCATCATCATATCATAGCCCGCATCCATGCATGCCCTCTCCGCGCCGTTTATCATCAGCGTGAAAAAGGGCGTATCATCGAGGATCTGTCCGTTTCTGCGGTACATCACGAACTTTACCCTGGTTATGCCTATATCGGTGATATATCCCAGCTCCCTCGCTACCTTGAAGATGGTCTCCGCCGTTTCCCTGTTGACTCCTCTCTTATGGTTCAGGGCATTTGAGACCGTTGCCGGGGAGAAGCCCGTTTGTTCGCTTATCTGCCTGATGTTTACCTTCATAGCACTTCCGTTTCCGCCTGTAATCCGGTTCACATTATAGCGGGTGCCCCCTGATGAACCGTTGTCAAGCTATAAAATATTTAGTAATATTCGTTTAAATGTTTTATATGAATACTGTAATATGATTTTAAGGAAATTACAACATGCTTTTGACCCTTACATATGGCCTGAAAAAATACAGCTTATATGTGCTGCCCGGCTTCCCTTTCAATTCAATATTGACAAATCAGCACAAAATCAACATACTATGGAAGGTCACGCCGGTTTCTGATATACTGTAATCCGACATTATAAATCTTTTAAAGGGAGAGGGAATATGAGATATTCAGATTATAAATTCGATGTACCTGGAGAAAAGCTTATCCGCGTTATAGTGGACACGGACGCAAAAAACGAGGCTGACGACCAGTTTGCCATAGTTCAGGCTCTCTTAAGCCCCCGCTTTGAAAACCAGGGCTTCATAGCCGCCCATTTCGGAAACAGAAACTGCTGCGACTCCATGCTGAGAAGCTATCGGGAGCTGGAGAAGATTTTTGATCTCATGGGGTTTGATAAAACAGATATGCTTTACAAGGGTGCGGAAACGGCTTTAGCTGACAGAACAAGCCCCAATGAGAGCGAGGGCAGCGAGCTTATCATAAGAGAAGCCTTGAAAGAGGACGAAAGACCCTTATATGTACTCTTCCTCGGAGCCATAACGGATCTGGCAAGCGCTTATCTCAAACAGCCGCGCATCGCGGGAAGGCTTACAGCCATCTGGATAGGCGGAGGGGCATATCCGAACGGGGGACAGGAATTTAATCTCGGAAATGATATAAATGCCGCTAATGTGGTTTTCCAGAGCCCGATAGAGTTGTGGCAGGTTCCAAAAAACGTTTACGAAATGATGAACGTAAGCCTCGCGGAGCTGGAGCTTAAGGTTCGCCCCTGCGGAGCCATCGGAGAATACCTCTGCGACCAGCTGAACGCCCACGCTCATGAGGAAGGCCCCAGAAAGAGCAGCTTTCGTTCGGGAGAAACCTGGGTGCTGGGCGATAACCCGGCGGTGGGCCTGCTCCTTGGCGAGCAGCGCTTCAGGTTTGACTGGGTGCCTGCCCCACTAATATCCGCGGATATGACCTATGTCCATACAGGTCTTAACCGGCCTGTACGTGTATACAACAGCATCGACAGCCGCGTCATCCTTGAGGATATGTTCGCAAAGCTTAAGCTTTTCGCCTCAAAGCACTAATCATCCCCAGTCCGGGGCAGCTTCCTTCCCGTGGGCGGCTGTTGCGCAGCAGGCGCCTACAGCTCATTCCTTAAAGGAATGGAGGGAGCGGCGCCCGGACGGGTAACGGTTATGCTTGATGCCTTTGCCGCCATATCCAAGGCTTCCTTAACGGGCTTGCCCTCAGTAATCCCCGCGAGAAAATAGCCGGCAAAGGTATCTCCGGCTGCCGTTGTATCAACAGCCTTTACCTCATATATCCCCTGTCTTATGATCTCTTTGCCGTCAAAATATACAGAGCCTGCTGCCCCAAGAGTAAGCACTATCCTCGCGGAAGGAAATTCCTTCCCGAGGGCGTTTACAAGCTCTGCCTCTCCCGGCTCTGACGAAGGCTTGTCAGAGGAGCCTGCGGTAAGCTGGGCCGCCTCGATCTCATTCAGGATAAAATAATCTACATGGGAGAGCTCCAGTCTTTGGATATTCTCATTCATGGGGGCGGGGTTCAATACGATCACCATGCCCTTTTCTGATGCCTTTTCAATAATATAAGGAAGTTCACTTATCTCATTCTGAAGGACAAGATAGTCACCGGCGATGAATTCACTGAGAGTCTCGTCTACCTGCTCCTTCGTGACACGGATATTTGCCCCGCCGTAAAGAAGAATGCAGTTATCTCCTTCCTTATCATTCTGGATAACGGTATGTCCGGAAGGAGAATCTGTTAAAACTTTAATAAAACGGGTATCCACACCAGCTTCGTTTAAAAGCTCCACCATAAACCTGCCGTCCTCACCGATGCATCCCGCATGGAAAACATTGACCCCGGCTCTTCCCAGAGCAACAGATTGATTCAGCCCCTTTCCGCCCGCAAAAATATTTCTTGAAAAGGAGCTCTCCGTTTCGCCTTTTACAAGTATATGATCCACTCTGTACACGTAATCGATATTCAGCGAGCCGAAATTAAGAACCCTCATAACATACCCTCCTCTATTAATGTGAGTTTTAACCCCAATTATACTAAGAATTTTACGGTTTAGATTTGATTAGTTTAGTCCGGTCCGGCCGGGGCAGCCTGAAATCGCCGCTGCACGGTCAGCCCGGCATCAATAGACCTCCTCATCCCTGAAGTCTTCGTGCATGAACGCTTCCATCTTTACCTGAACCTGTTTCGTGCATTTCTCTATCTTTTCCCTGGGGATCTCTGCGAAAATATCCACAAGCTCCCTGTCAAGCTGGGTACCCGCCGCGATCTTAAGGGCAGCCAGCGCATCATCGTAAGAACGGGAGGGCTTGTAGGAACGTACCATAACAATAGCCGAATAGGTATCGGCAACCGCTATGATCCTTGCCGCAAGAGGTATCTCGGCTCCCTTCAGATGATAATAGCCTCCGCCGTCGACCCGTTCATGATGGTACAGGATCCAGTCCGAGATCGCGTCAAAGGATTTGATGGACTTTAAGACCTTAACACCGATCTCCGGATGCCTGCGCATCAGATCCCACTCCTCCTTCTCCAGCTTTCCGGGCTTATTGAGGATCCTTCCCGGGATTCCGAGCTTTCCGAGATCCAGAAGCAGAGCCGCGTACCGCAGATTCTCCGCCTTTATCTGATCCTGGTAGGCCGCCGGCAGATAATCATAGATCAGCATTGTCAATTCCATGACATGTATCGAATGGCCGTCAAGATTGGTATCCCCAGCTTCAATGACCCCGATCAGGGCCTCCGAAATCTCCCGGGTTCTTCCCTTTACGTTATTAACGGACGTAAAGATCCATAGCAGGAGCAGCGTAAAGATCAATGCGGTCAGGAAAAGAACCATTCCCTCCCAGATATTAGTTTCTCCCGTAAACATCGTGACAATATAGATGGCACAGAGCAAAATGCTTCCCGCGTAGGATCCGTAAAGCAGTGCCTTCTGTTTTCCGCTGCAGTCTATTATGATATCCTTCTGTAAACTGAAAAAACGGATCGACTGCAGCGTATTATGGACCATCAGAATGATCCCGCACAGGATCAGCCCATTTTCAACAACTCGCATATTTAATACTACCCCCCGTCAAACGTAATCCGGTTCTTGCCGGCTCTTTTACTTTCATAAAGCGCGTCGTCAGCCCGGTTATAGGCGCTGTCCATATCCCTGTCCGAGGTCCTGATCTCCGTCACGCCAAAAGAGCCGTGAATGCCTTTCAATTCCCCGATCCGTACCTCATTAAGCCGCCTTAATATGATCTCTAAAAGCTCTCGGATGTCCTCCTTCTTCCTGCCGCGGATCACCATAATGAATTCGTCGCCCCCAAGTCTTCCCGCAAAGCTCAGTCTCTGACTGACAGCGCGTTCGCTGAACGACCATTTCTCAAGCATATCAATCGAAAGAGCCTCGGCAATGATACTTCCCGTTACCTGGATAGCCTTGTCTCCAATCTGGTGCCCCAGCTTGTCGTTGATCTGCTTAAAGCTGTCCAGATCAAGAAGACAGGCCGCGATGTATTCGCTGCCATCATAGCCTCTTACGACCTCTCCCGCCACGGAGAAGAATCTGGCGCGGTTCAGCAGATTGGTCAGCGTATCAAAGCTGGAACGGATCTCCAGATCTCTCTGGATCTGAATATTTTTCTGCAGCGTATAAAACCCCCGCATCCTTGCTCTCTGAAAAGTAAAATGCAGAATAACGGCCAGAATAAGGAAAACCGTAACATTATAGAAATCCAGCCGGGCGATGGAAACCGGTTTTTTCAGGTTGGAGGTATAGAGAAAGGCACAGCTGTAAAGAATAAGAACGATCGTCATGCTCAGCATCGTATCGATAAAAGTCACTGCCACCAGAACGACCAGCACCAGAAACATGGTAGCCGCAAGATAGGGCTGAGCGATGGAGGCATAGATACTGAAGGTCATCAGGATAAAGATATTAAGATGGACGAAAAGCCGGGTGAAGTGCAGTACGAACGGCCTGAATACGATCAGAACAATCTCAAACAGAACCGAAATGACGGCAAATACAAGATACAGGGTAAAGAAGCGTTTATCGACTCCGAACCGGTTAAGCTTCGAAAAAGCCAGAAAAACAACGGTCAGAATCATAAACCAGGTATTCAGGATCAGAATATGGCTGTAATTCGTATCATTGATCAGGTCAATACAGTCTTCATAGCGGCTCTTTTCATAGCCGTAGTGGTTTATACTCTGATATCTCATACTTCATACCTGTTAACACTGTCCGTTGCCTGCCGAATGTACAGAGTATCCAGTACACCATCTGAATTTAATTATATAATATTCCCGGTAAATACACAAGTTTGTTTTGATAATCGGACAAAATACATTTTTAGTTACCATTCACGGGGTCAGGACGCCAGTGTTTAATTCCTGTACAAACCTGATATCCCCTGAAAATTGCACCCTAGCATGATCCCCTTCCATGCTTCTCCAATCTTTCCACGGAGAATGGGATTTCGTAAACACAAAATAAGGGACCCGCCAACCGAGTCCCCAAAGTTACTACTTCTTCTTCCCCTTCTTCGGAGCGTTCACAGCCTCCTTCAATGCCTTACCGGGCTTAAATGCCGGCGTCACGCTCGCCGCGATCTTGATCTCCTTACCGGTCTGCGGGTTCCTACCTGTTCTTGCCGCACGTTCTCTGGTCTCAAAGGTTCCGAATCCTACAAGCTGGATCTTTTCCTTTTTTGCCAGTTCTTCTGTAACGATTTCTGTGAATGCGTTCAATACTGCTTCAGCGTTCTTCTTGG
>ODAI014764147.1_pt1 | contig 17381 bp, 13 predicted proteins | sample 1539321 | NCBI WGS metagenome assembly ODAI01 (sample SAMN02144231, study PRJEB22623) | gut metagenome | biome: sheep rumen | host: Ovis aries | place: New Zealand | reverse complement strand
GAAGCGGACACTTTCATCCGTTCCGGTAAAGACAGGCCCCTTTCTTCCCTCCGGGCCTTCTCCCTCCACAGGATAGCTTACCTTCTGAACATAAAGAGAATCCTCGATGGCATCCTCTCCCCACAGGGTCCTGACCTTCCGCCCCAGGATCACGTTGGTCCTCTCTTTATTGGTATTGAGAGAAACGGAAGCCACCCCGGGGATCTCTCCCAGGACGCCGGCAAGTTCCTTTTCCTCCGGAAGAGCATCCGCATTGGCCACGATGCAGACCATGATCTGACCGGAGTGCCTGCCGTCCCGGATCAGGACATGGCGGATGGTCCCCTTTCCGGACGCCTCGTCATAGGGCTTTACATGGTTTTTCTCCATCCATTCTCTGACTCTGTCCAGGATCAGAGCGTTCCCCTCCCTGCCAATCAGACAGTCCTTCATGGGAACAATGGCGTGGGTCCTCCCGGCGTAAAAACCGAAGGCGATCCTTCCCTCCCTGTCACAGCCCACGGGGACCTGCTCCTTATTGCGGTAGCGCCAGGGCTCCTCCCCGGGGCCGTCCATACCGACGGCGGGATAAAGGACAGCGTCGATCAGTTCCGGTACAAAGCCCCCGATCCGGATCAGATCCTCCCTGACCTTGTTTTTTTTGTATTCTAGCTGGGCCCTGTAGTCCATCATCTGGATCTGGCATCCCCCGCAGCTGCGGGCGATGGGGCATCTGGGCGCGATCCTGTCGGGAGAGGGCTCAACGATCTCCTGCAGCCTTGCAAAAGCGTAGGTTTTCCCGGCTTTCATAATGGAGGCTCTGACTCTGTCTCCAACGATGGCATCCTTGACAAATACCGTATAGCCGCCCCTTTCCTCTTCCCCAGGCACGGGAAGACGGCCTATGCCTTCTCCGCTGCTGCCAAGTCCTGTGATGGTCAGGGTGACGGTCTCATTTTTCTGATAGGGCGCCTGTGTCTGCTTTTTCAACGTATTCCCTCTTTCCCTTTCCTCTGCATCTTTTTTCTTTCATATAACAAATGTCCCTGCCTCCGGACAGGCGGCAGGGACAGGCAGTATTCCATTCAGTGTATTTCTTCCGGTCTAGACGATGGTCTTTCTGATATTGGACTCCAGAAGGCCCTGATAGCCAAGCCATCCGCTGTCCGTGGTCGTGGCAAGAAGCTCTTTGAATATCTCCAGCTTGGCATCGGTATTGTCCGCGAAATTCAGAGCGGCAGCCTCTGCCAGGGCAGGCTTTTTGGGAGAGCCGTACTCAAATTCTCCGTGGTGGGCCAGGATGCAGTGTCTGACTTCTCCCGCAAGAAGAGCGGGGAAGCCCTGGATCTCCCGGATCCTGGCGTCGATCATCTCCACACCGATCACGATGTGGCCGATCAGCTGGCCTTCGTCCGTATAGTCGTTCCTGGGGAACCTGGACAGTTCGATGGTCTTTCCCACATCGTGCAGGAGGGCCACTGTGATCAGCAGGTCCCTGTTGAGGAAGGGATAGGCTTTTGCCAGATAGCTGCACAGATTGGCAACCCCCAGGGTATGCTCCAGAAGGCCTCCCACAAATCCGTGATGAACGCTTTTGGCTGCGGAGGATGCCTTGAAGTTCCCGGCAAACCTTTCATCTTCCGCAAAGAACTTCTGCAGAAGCTCGTGGAGATAGGGATTTTTCACGGACTCTGCCAGCTTCAGGAGTTCATTATACATTTCATCGATATTGCGGGAAGACACCGGCAGATAATCTGCGGGATTGTAGTCCCCTTCCCGGACCCGCATGATCCGGCGGACATTCAGCTGCAGCCGCCCCTGGAAGGATGTCACATCCCCCATGACGTGAATGTAGTCCAGCTCGTCAAACTCCGCGATCCCGCCGCTGTTGGGATCCCAGACCTTGGCGTCGATGGAGCCCGTCTTGTCCTGCAGCATCAGAGAATCGTAGTTCTTGCCGTTCTTTGTGGTCATGGACTGCTTTTTTCTGCAAAGATAAATGTCGTTGACGCTGCTTCCTTCTCTCAGTTCCTGAATATAGCGCATGTTCTGTCTTTCCTTCTTTTCTCTTTCTGTATCCGGATCCTGTCCGGCAGGGGATCTTCCCTTCCCGGATCAGTTTTCTTTTTCGTAGACTGCCAGCGTCACCGTGACCTGCATCTCGTTCCAGCTGCCGTTGTTGGACCGCCTGAGCTTTAACCGGACCGTATCCTCGGGCTCCGAGACCATGAGCACATTGATCAGGTCCCTGTAGCCGGTAACAGGCGTCTCTCCTGCCTGTATCAGTATATCACCGCTGGCAAGTCCTGCCGCCATAGCAGGAGAATCCATATCCACCTCTGTCACGTAAAGTCCCACCGGCAGATCCTGGGCTTTGCTGATCTCCTCCGTGATGGTGCTGCCGTGGATCCCCAGGTAGGCCTTCTGACGGGAGTTGGACAGCTTGGTGATCAGGCCCCGCAGCTCCGTAATGCCCACGCCGCAGATCATGTTCGGCATATCCTTGACCCTGTGGTTCATATCGATCAGGCCTATGATCTTTCCGTCCAGGGAGACCAGAACGCCGGACGCAGCAGTGCTCCCGTAGATATCCGTCGTCAGCAGGCTGTATTCCGAATCCGCCAGATCCATGATCTGCCGTCCTCTGATGACCCCGTATCCGAAAGATCCTGTCTGCCCTGTTACGGAACCGATGGCAATAACGGGCTCCCCTTCCACTTTTGCGGAGGATCCCAGTTCCAGCGGACGGACTTTTTCCAGTGTCTCCTTTGAAAAATCATTCTTATTGACTTCCAGGATGCTCAGTCCTGTAATGGCGTCGGTCTCCCGGATCCTGGCCCCTGCTGAGGACCCATCGCTTAACGTGATCCTGTATTCCACGCCGCTCTCCTGAGAGGGAATAAAAGCCGCCGCCAGAAGGACATCTTCTGTCTCCGCCAGAAATACGCCGGCGCTGCTGGACTGGTTTTCCACCGTGTCTCCCCACATGTTCTGGTCGGAGGTTATGGCGGAGATGGTCACTACGGAATTGCTGTATTTCCCTGTCAGATCATAGAGGGATGTATGGACCTGGCTGTACTGGTCCAGAGTCAGGGGATATTCCTCCAGCAGGGCCTTGACCTGCTCGTGGATCTGCTCCGCTGTCTGGGACGCCGCCGCCTCTTCCTTTTCCTGTTCGCTGGCGATCAGCTCCTCCGGAGAGATCTCCTCTGCCGTTTCCTCCGGGAAGCTTACAGCGGATTCCTGAGGGAAAAGGACCCTGGTAATGACCGGCTGGAGCAGCACAAAGATCAGGCAGGCGACCAGGCCGAATACCAGGGCCAGACCGACTGTCTGGAAAAAACGCCTTGTCATTTTCCGGGAGGATAAAGACCGCTGCTTGATCTGTTCCTGCATAAAGTCCGATATCTGCTGGGCTGTGGAACTGCTCTCCTGCAGGTTTTTGTTTTCCTGTTCTTCCATTCCTTTCTTTCTCCTTAGGGGCCGCCTGAGGGCGCGTTATACTCAGTATACCTTTTGCACTGTGATTTTTCTATGCTATACTTAGACCATGAATGAAAAAGTATTACGTGTCGTTGAATTTGACAAAATCATCAGCCAGCTGACAGAACACGCGGATTCCGCTCCCGGAAAGGCAAAATGCAGAGCCCTGCAGCCCATGGAATTTTTATCTGACATAGACCGTGCACAGGCAGAGACCGAGGAGGCTCTGTCTTATATATTCCGTCAGAGTTCCATATCCTTCGGCAGCAACCGGGATTTCGGCTATACCTTCGGCGCCCTGTCCATCGGCTCCTCCCTGTCCGCGGCGGAGCTTCTCCATATCGCGTCCTTTTTAGACAACGTGGGAAGGGTCCGGGACTACGGCCTGAAGGCAAAGGAGACCACTTCCGCCATTCCTCAGATCCGCAGGTCCTCCGACAGGGAAACATGGAAGCAGAATGCCGCCGAGGACGCAAAGGCAGCCCGGGAAGAGGAAGAGAGCAACGTTCTCTATGACCTTTTCGACTGTCTCTGTCCCATTCCCTCTCTGGTATCCTCCATACACCGCTGCATCGTCTCGGAAGAAGAAATCGCCGACGAGGCCAGCTCCGAACTGCGCCGGATCCGCCGTGAAATGGGCGGGATCAACGGCCGTATTCATGCTGCCCTGAACAAGATGATCAACGTGACCTACGCGAACTTCCTCCAGGACAGCGTCTATACCATGCGGGGAGACCGCTACTGCATTCCCGTCCGGTCGGATTACAAGGGCCAGGTCCCCGGCATCGTCCACGACCAGTCCTCCAGCGGATCCACCCTCTTTATAGAGCCCACAGCCATCGTCAATTTAAACAATGAGCTGAGAGAGCTTCTGATCGCCGAAAAGAAGGAAGAGGAAAGGATCCTGGCGGAGCTGTCCGCCATGGCCGGCGACCATCTGATGGAGATCAAAGACAACGCTGTCAACATGACGGAGCTGGATTTCATCTTCGCAAGAGCCAAGCTGGCCCTGGACCAGAACGCCACCCGGCCCGTCTTCAATGAGCGCCACTATATCAACATCCTTTCCGGCCGCCACCCCCTGATCGACAAAAAGAAGGTGGTCCCCATCAACGTATCCCTGGGAGAGACCTATGACATGGTGGTGATCACGGGACCCAACACGGGCGGCAAGACCGTTACCTTAAAGACCGTGGGCCTCTTCGAGCTCATGGGCATGTCCGGCCTCCATATCCCGGCGGGAGACCGGAGCGAGCTCTCCGTCTTTTCCGAGATCTTCGCGGATATCGGCGACGAACAGAGCATAGAACAGAACCTGTCCACCTTCTCCGCCCATATGACCACCACCGTGGACATCCTGGAAAAGTGCGACGGGACCTGCCTCTGCCTCTTCGACGAGCTGGGCGCCGGAACGGATCCCACAGAGGGCGCCGCTCTGGCCATCTCCATCCTGAATTACCTTCACAGGCGCCATATCACCACCCTGGCCACCACCCACTACAGCGAGCTCAAGGTCTATGCCCTGAGGACAGAAGGCGTTACCAACGCCAGCTGCGAATTCAACGTGGAGACCCTCCAGCCCACCTATAAGCTGATCGTCGGCGTCGCCGGCCGAAGCAACGCCTTTGCCATTTCCAGAAAGCTGGGGCTGCCCGAGCATATTATCGACGACGCCCGCCGCCAGCTCAGTCAGGAGACCCAGAACTTCGAGGAGCTGCTGGGCGAACTGGAGGAAAAGCGCAGAAAGGCCCAGGAAGAGCAGGAGCAGGTGGAAAAGATCCGTCGCCAGATGGAGGAGCGGGAGATGGCCCTGCGGCAGAAGGAGCAGCAGCTGGAAAAGCAGAAGGACAAGATCCTGAGAAAGGCCAACGAGCAGGCCAGGGATATTCTGCAGGAAGCCAAAAATACCGCGGACCAGGCCATAAGCGAGCTGAGAAAGAGCGGCTCCGGCGGCGACATGAAGGCCATGGAAAAGACCAGATCTTCCCTCAGGGAGGACGTTTCGAAAAAGAACCAGAAGCTGCAGCGGGAGGAAGCTCCCCAGCTTAAGGGCCGGCTGACCGAAAAGGACCTTCACATAGGCGACAAGGTCAGAGTCATTTCCATGGGCCTCACCGGTACGGTCACGGAACTTCCCCGAAAGGGAAAAGTAAAAGTCCAGTGCGGCATCATGAATTCCCAGGTAAAGATAGACGACCTGATCCTGATCCACGAGGACGCCTTCGGCAACACAGTCGCGGAGCAGAGGGGCCACAGAAGCACCCTGAAAAAGGCCTTCGCCAACGCCCAGTACCAGACTCCCCACGAAATGAATCTGGACAGGGCCGTTTCCGTCCAGCCCGAGATCATGCTCCTGGGCATGACCACCGACGAGGCCATCCGGGAGCTGGACAAATATCTGGACGACGCCCGCATGTCCCATCTGGAAAGCGTCCGCATCGTACACGGCAAGGGCACCGGCGCCCTGCGGAGTGCCGTCCAGCAGTATCTGCGGAAACAGAAGGGGATCTCCTGGAGGTCCGGAGACTTCGGCGAGGGAGATGCCGGCGTCACCATCGTACAGCTGAAGAAATAACGAGGTACCTATGGCTGCAAAGCAGAAAATATTAATCGTAGACGACGACAGCAATATCGCGGAACTGATCAGTCTCTACCTGGACAGGGAATGCTATGACACAAAGATCGCCCCGGACGGAGAGGCAGCCCTCAGGGCCGTATCCTCCTATGAACCGGATCTGATCCTGCTGGACCTGATGCTGCCCGGCATCGACGGCTACCAGGTCTGCCGGGAGGTCCGTTCCAGAAACGACACCCCCATCATCATGCTCTCCGCCAAGGGCGAGATCTTCGACAAGGTCCTGGGTCTGGAGCTGGGGGCCGACGACTACATGGAAAAGCCCTTTGATTCCAAGGAGCTGGTGGCCAGGGTCAAGGCGGTCCTTCGCCGCTATCAGAAAAAGGCCGCGGCCGCACCTGCCCCTGCCCCGGACGAAAAGTCCGTATCCTATCCGGACCTTTCCATCAGTCTTACCAACTACTCCGTCATCTACATGGGAGAGCACATCGATATGCCGCCCAAGGAACTGGAGCTTTTATACTTCCTGGCAGCGGCTCCGAACCGGGTCTTTACCAGAGAGCAGCTTCTGGACCAGATCTGGGGCTACGACTATGCCGGAGACACCAGGACCGTGGACGTCCATATCAAGAGGCTCCGGGAAAAGATCAGGGACCATAAAAGCTGGAAGATCTCGACCATCTGGGGCGTCGGTTACAAGTTCGACTTCAAAGGCTGATCCATGCGCAAAACCGTTTATCTGAAATTTATTCTTGCATATGTGATCTTCGGTATCCTGGGCTTTATCATGATCTCCAGCTACGGTTCCTCTCTGATGACGGAGACGGCAAGACACAGGATGGCCCGCAAGATGTATTCCGAAGGCGTCAAGATCGCCCAGACCTATGCCTCGGATCTTTACAATACGGACATTTCCCTGGAAAGCGCCCAGAGGCAGCTGGAAGCCATTTCCGTCTACCTGCAGAGCGAGATCTGGATCATGAACCCTTCGGGCCGTATCGTCATCGACACGGCCAACGAGCCGGACCCCGAAGAGGAAGTGGTGGTGGAGGGCTTTGACCCCACGGTCACAGAGGGAAGCTATTACACAGTGGGAAATTTCTTTTCCTATTTTGAGGAAGACCACCTGAGTGTCCTCTCTCCCATCACCAGAGGCTACAAGACCCGGGGCTACGTGGTCATCCACTGCCCCCTGGCCGTGATCTCGGAGGAAGCGGATTCCTATCTGAATGTATCCTATATCATTCTCCTGATCCTCTTCCTTCTGTCTCTGATCATCCTGATCTTCTTTACCGAGATCGTCTACCGGCCCCTGCGCAAGATCATACGGGCCACCGAGGAATACGCCGCCGGAAACATGCACTATCAGCTGAACGTGGAAAGCGACGACGAGATGGGCTATCTTTCGGCCTCCCTGTCCTACATGGCCAGCGAGATCGCCCGGTCGGAGGACGACCAGAAGAAGTTCATCGCCAATGTCTCCCACGATTTCCGCTCTCCCCTGACATCCATCCGGGGCTTTCTGGAGGCCATGCTGGACGGGACCATCCCTCCGGAGCGCTACGGCCACTATCTGCAGGTGGTCCTGAACGAAACTGACCGTCTGACCAAGCTTACAAGCGGCCTTCTGACCCTCAACAATCTCAATACCCGGGGCATGCTGCTGCGCCGCACCGATTTCGACATCAATCAGGCCATCCGCCGGGTGGCCGCCTCCTTTGAGCAGACCTGCCGCAGGAAGGGCATCACCTTCCAGCTGGTCTTTTCCGGAGAGATCCTTTACGTCAATGCGGACGAGGAAAAGATCCAGCAGGTCCTCTACAACCTGACCGACAACGCCATCAAATTCAGCAGAAACGATTCCGAGATCCGGATCGAGACAAGCGAAAAGGGCAGCAAGGTCTATGTCTCCGTCAGGGACACCGGGATCGGCATCCCCAAGGACGACCAGAAAATGATCTGGGAGCGCTTTTACAAGAGTGACCTGTCCAGGGGCAAAGACAAGAAGGGCACGGGTCTGGGCCTTTCCATCGTCCGGGAAATCATAAGAGCCCACAACGAGAATATCAACCTGATCAGTACGGAAGGGGTGGGGAGCGAATTTATTTTCTCCCTCAGGCTTTCCGAAAAGAACGAAGAACTCGAAGAAGACTGAACTGCCGCAGCATTCCGAAATACCATCCGGAATGCTGCGGCTTTTTCTTTTCCCGAAGCGGGCCGCGTATCTCTCTTTTCCGTAAAGAAAGAGATCCTGCACCGGGTGCAGGATCTCTGGTTCAGATATCTGTATATCGCTATATCTTATTCTTTCCAGGACAGTCTGTGGAGCTGTCCTTTTTTTAAAAGGCCGGGGAAGCCGTTCTGTCTGAGGGCTTCGTAGAGGATGATGGCTGCCGAATTTGCCAGGTTCAGGGACCTTGCCTCCGGATCCATGGGAATGCGGATGCAGTGATCCCTGTTTTCCGAAAGGATCTCTTCGGGAATACCCGCGCTCTCTTTTCCGAACATGATAAAATCCTTCTCTCCGAAGGAGACGTCGGCGTAGGTCCTCTCCGCCTTGGTGGTGGCATACCAGATGCATGCGCCGGGATTTTTCTCCAGGAACTCTTCGTAATTCATGTAGCGCTTTACGTCCAGCTCTTCCCAGTAGTCCATGCCGGAGCGCCTGAGCTCTCTCTGGGTCAGCCTGAATCCCAGGGGCTCGATCAGATGAAGCGCGGTCCCCGTGGCCCTGCAGGTCCTTCCTATATTTCCCGTATTGCCGGCGATCTCGGGCTGATGCAGTACGATGTTCATTTCGCTCTCAGCCTGGTGACGAATCTTTCCAGACGGGTCAGAGCCTTTCTGAGATTATCGATGGAGTAGGCATAGGAAAGCCGCAGGAACCCTTCTCCGCAGTCGCCGAAAGCGGTGCCGGGCACGATGGCCACCTTTTCCTCCTGCAGGAGCCTGGTGGCAAATTCATCGGAAGTCATGCCGAACTCCTTGATGCAGGGGAAGGCATAGAAAGCTCCCTTGGGCTCGAAGCAGGGCAGTCCCATCTTTTTCAGGGAATACATGACAAAACGGCGGCGCTCGTTATAGGACTCCCGCATCATACGGACGTCCTCGTCGCCGTTGCGCAGGGCCTCCACCGCCGCGTACTGGCTGGTGGTGGGAGCGCACATGATGGCGAACTGGTGGATCTTGATCATCTGGGAAATGATCCAGTCCGGTCCGCAGGCATAGCCCAGACGCCATCCGGTCATGGCATAGGCCTTGGAGAATCCGTTGACCACAACGGTCCTCTCCTGCATGCCCGGGAAGGATGCGATGGATACGTGGCGGCCTTCATAGGTCAGCTCTCCGTAGATCTCGTCCGAAAGCACATACAGGTCATGCTTTATGCACAGCTCCGCGATGGGACGCAGGTCTTCCCTGGTCATGATGGAGCCAGTGGGATTGTTGGGGAAAGGCAGGACCAGGATCTTGGACCGGTCCGTGATCTTCTTTTCCAGGTCCTCCGCCTTCAGACGGAACTCGTTCTCTTCCTTCAGTTCCACCACCACGGGCTCGGCGCCGGCCAGACGGGCGCAGGGGTCGTAGGAAACGTAGCAGGGGGTGGGGATCAGGACCTGATCTCCGGGATTTATCATGGCCCGGAACATAAGGTCAATGGCCTCGGATCCGCCTACGGTGATAAAGATCTGGCTGTTATAGTCGTAGCGCAGGTTCTGGGACCTTTTCATATATGCAGCCACTTCCATCTTCAGCTCCTTGAGGCCGGAGTTGGATGTATAGAAGGTGCGGCCCTTCTCCAGGGAATAGATGCCCTCGTCCCGGATATGCCAGGGGGTGTCGAAGTCCGGCTCGCCCACGCCCAGGGAAATGGCATCCTTCATTTCACTGACGATATCGAAGAATTTCCGGATCCCGGAGGGCTTGAGGCCCACGCAGACGTCCGAAAGCAGATGGTTTTCGTTTTCTTTCATCACGGCGTAATCATCTCCCTCTGATCTTCATGGTGCCTGGTCATAATGGTCCCGTGATCCTTATATTTTTTCAGAATGAAATGGGTCGTGGTGGCGATCACCGTATCCAGGGTGGACAGCTTGTTGGTCACGAAGCTGGACACATCCTTGAGGGATTTGCCCTCCAGGGTGACCATCAGGTCATAGCCGCCGGAGATCAGGTAGACGCTGGTAACTTCCGGATACTTATAGATCCTTTCCGCGATCTCGTCGAAGCCCTTGCCTCTCTGAGGGGTGACCCGGACCTCGATCAGGGCCGTGACCTTATCCACGCCCGTCTTGTCCCAGTCGATCATGGTATGGTAGGCGCAGATCACATCCTCCTGCTCCAGCTTCTCCATGGCGGAGAGGATCTCGCTCTCCTCCGTGCCCAGCAGGATGGCCAGTTCCTTGGTATCCACTCTGCTGTTCTTCTCGATAATGGAAAGGACCCTTTCCTCTAATGTATTCATATACGCTGCTCCTTTTCTGCTTTCGTATGCTTTTGTCAGTTTCCAAGGATCCCGATCAGGGAATCCGGCCCCGGAAGATCCAGGTAGCGGACCTCGTCCCCGTTCCGGAGGATCCTGGCCCGGTCCCCGGTCAGGGTGCCAATCACGCCGCAGGGAATGCCTGCCGCAGCCATTTCCTTCATGAGGGCCTCCGGATCCTCCGGAGCGATCAGAAGGCTTCCGGCAGATTCCATCTGGTAGGGATTGATGCCGAAATAATCCGTATATTCTATGGTCTCCTGACGGAGAGGGATCTGTTTCAGGTCTATGTCAAGTCCGGACCCTGTCATATCCGCAAAGGCCCAGAGGGCGGCAAAAATTCCGCCTTCCGAAAGGTCATGCATGAGGCAGTTCCCGGACCCCAGCGCGGCAGCGGATTCTTCCGCCGTTCCCAGCCATTCTCTGAAACGCTTCGTTCCCGAGACCATGGATGCGGGAAAACGGGAAAGGAGTTCTTTTTCCTTTTCCGCCGCCAGCAGGTAGGTCCCTTCCAGGCCGGCCCACTTGGTCATAAAGACCGGCGTCCCTGGCCCTGGATGAAAGACGCTTCTTTTTCTCAGTCTTCCGCAGGCCGTTCCGGTCACCACGGGCCTGTTGACTGCCGGCGTGACTTCCGTATGGCCGCCCCGGACCATAAGCCCTGTCTGCCGGCAGGTCCCGGCGATCTGGTCCATAATCTCCCGAAGGAGGCTCTCCTCCGTATCCGGAGGCAGAAGGATGACCGGCGAAAAGGAAAGGGGCTCCGCCCCGGCCGCGGACAGATCTCCTATGGCCGCATAGACGGCCAGCTCACCGATGCGGGAAGTCCGCAGGGTAATGGGATCTGCGGTTACGGCGATTCCCTCCTCCAGAAGGGCGCAGTCCTCCGTCTGCCGGAGTCCCTGTATTCTTTTAAATACGGACCGGTCCAGCACGTTCCGGCCGATCTTGCCCATACGGAGTTTCATTGCGTCCTCTTTTTATTTTTTGGTACCCTCATAGACAATGGTGGGGGTAGCGGCATAGCTGCTCTTGTTGACGATGTCCCTGCTGACCTCTTTGCCGTCCTCTTTTACGATCTTGACCAGCTGGGCCGTATAGCCCGTATAGCCGTATTCGGTCCTGGTCTTTCCCTTTTTGAGGGTCTTGTCTTTTTCGTGCTTTGTCCAGGAGGGCGTTTTGCTCAGGATCTGGGCCTGGTATTCCACATCTCTGTTTTCGGGACGATCTTCCTTTCCGTAGATAGTCATGGTGACCGCGCCGTTTTCCGCCTTGCCGTAGACATAGACAGGGTAGTCCGTGTCATTGACGAACTTGAAATCCAGTCCGCCGGAGGAGGTGATGCAGGCGTCCTCGGAGGGCTGTACGTAGCTGACGGTCATGGAATGGTTGTGGCGTTCCGAAATCTCCAGCTCTGCCCTGAGGACTGCGTTGTAAAGGGTCGTGGATACCTGGCAGGCGCCGCCGCCCAGGGATTCGACCACCTTGTTGTTGGCGTAGGCGGAAGCGACCTGATAGCCGTTTTCAAAAGAGAAAGGGCATATCGTATCCAGGGTGGAGAATTCCTGGCCGGGATAAAGGATGGTTCCGCAGATCTTTCCAGTCGCCGTGGCGATGTTCTCTCTTCTGCCCCAGGTGGAAGAGTAATAATAGGTGGTATAGGTGCCCAGCACGCTGGTGCACTGGCCCAGTTCCTCCTCTGTGCCTTCATAGGCCAGAGATTCCATCTTCAGGTCGATCTGGGCGTCCTTCCTGTCCCATGTACTGTTTATAAAGTCGCTGACTGCGTCGGCAGATTCCTCCACCAGAAGTTTTGCGCCTTCTCTGCCCGCTACATATTTAAGGGCTCCGTCTTTGAATTCCAGTTTTCCGTTTACAGGCTCCCTGTTGAAAGAGGAGCATTTTTCTTTGATCAGCGCTGCGATCTTTTCTTTGTCGAAGCTGTATTCGACGGTAAAGTCCCTGCCTTCCCTGGCCATGTCCTTTCTGCTTTTATAGCGGGAAAGGATATTTCCTCCGTAGCCTGCAGAACCGGCTTCATCGATGATTTCGGGATTGGACCAGGCGATGCCAAGTTCGGAGGCTTTCAGGGAAACGGACTGATCCTCGCCCATTCCCTTCAGCGTCAGGGAAGCGTTCAGGGCGCTGTCCACCTGTTCTGAGACAAGGGAGAGAGCCTCTTCTTCCGTCATGCCCGATACATCCGTGCCGTTTATGGAGGTTCCGTCCACGAATACATATCCGGGATGCATCAGCCCCTCTTCGTTTTCGGCAGCCCTGGCGCCCATGGCACAGGTGCCTGCCAGAAAAGCGATCATTCCGGCAAGGGCCGCTCCTTTCAGTATATACTTCATGTCTTTATATTTCCTTTCTGCCTTACATGCCCGCAGATGTCACCGCGGATAATAAGGGAATGATCAGGCATATGATCAGAATGAGTGCGATCACGCCTGCTATGATCTGATTTCTTCTTTTTTTCATTACTGCTCCTGTAAAAAAGCGGACAGCCCGCCCATTTTCAGTTGAATTATACAGACAATGAAATGGTATTGCAAGACGCAGAAAGGCCCCGTTTCGGGGCAGGATATGTTAAACTGGCAGTTTTTTAAAAAGAATGCTATGATAAAAGCCGGCTCGCCGGAGCCGGGAAAGGAACATTTTTATGGGACATAAGCTTACGAAAAAAGATATAGAAGATATACAGAAGGAACTGGACTACTGCAAGCTGGTGGTGCGGCCCGAAGCCCTGGAGGAAGTGAAGGAGACCAGGGCCCAGGGGGATTTGAGCGAGAATTTCGAGTATCACGAGGCCAAGCGGGCCAAGAACCGCAACGAAGGCCGGATCCGCTACCTGGAAAGAATGATAAAGACAGCGGACGTGATCGAGGAAAACGCCGCCGAAGACGTCGTCTCCATCGGCAAGACCGTCACCATCTATATTCCCGAGGATGACGAAGAGGAGGTCTATACTCTGGTCAGCACCATCCGCAAGGATGCCCTCAACGGCCTGATCAGCGTCGAATCCCCCATGGGCAGAGCTCTGCTGGGCAGAAGGGCGGGCGATACCATCCGGGTAAAGGTAGACGAAAGCTACAGCTATGAAGCGGTGGTCCGCAAGGTGGAATATACCGGGGCCGGCGACAGCGCCGAGATCCGTAAATACTGATAAAAGAGGGCTTTCCGGGAGGATCTTCCAGAGGAGATTCAGCGTTTTTCCTGCAGATACTGACCTTGACTTTATGTAAGGTAAAGACTATTATTAAATGCGTGGACTTTATTGCAGAAAACCGTAACGCTTTAAACCACGAAAGTATCTTTTTGGAAGGAACTTATCTTATGCCTGTTACAGAATACCTTGAAAGAAACGCCAGACTCTGGCCTAATGACGTAGCGCTTGTAGAACTGAACCCCACTGTCACGGTCCCTACTCTGACCACCTGGAAGGAGTATGACCTGGTACAGCCTCTGAAAGGCGTGCCCTACCGTCAGGAGATCACCTGGGCCGTCTTCAACGAAAAATCCAACCGTGTCGCCAACTTCCTTCTGGCCCGCGGCATCAAGAAAGACGACAAGGTCGCCATCCTGATGATGAACTGTCTGGACTGGCTGCCCGTCTATTTCGGCATTCTCAAGACAGGCGCCGTAGCGGTCCCCTTAAATTTCCGCTACTCCTCCGATGAGATCGAATACTGCCTGAATCTTTCCGATTCCATCGTTCTGATCTTCGGTACGGAATTCATCGGCAGGATCGAAGAGATCGCTCCTTCCATTTCCAAGGGAAGGCTCCTTCTTTACCTGGGCCCCTCCTGTCCTTCCTTTGCAGAGGACATGGTCCAGCAGACAGCCAACTATTCCAGCACCTCCCCGGACGTGATCGTCAATGACAGTGACAACGCCGCCATTTACTTCTCCTCCGGCACCACAGGCTTCCCCAAGGCCATCCTTCATACCCACAACGCCCTGCTCCATACCGCCATCATGGAACAGAAGCACCACGGGACCACAAGAAGCGATACCTTCCTCTGCATTCCTCCCCTTTACCACACGGGCGCAAAGATGCACTGGATGGGCTCTCTGATCTCCGGCAGCCGTGCCGTCCTGCTCAGGGGCACAAAACCCGAGATCATCCTGAAGGCCGTATCCGACGAACGCTGCACTCTGGTCTGGCTCCTGGTTCCCTGGGTGCAGGATATCGTGGATGCCCTGGACAGCGGCGCTCTGAAAATGTCCGACTATCATCTGAGCCAGTGGCGTCTGATGCACATCGGCGCCCAGCCTGTTCCCCCTTCACTAGTCAGGCATTGGTGGGATTACTTCCCGGGCCAGGATTTCGACAACAACTACGGTCTGTCCGAATCCCTGGGCCCCGGCTGCGTCCATCTGGGCGTGGGCAACAATCATAAGCTGGGAGCCATCGGCATCCCCGGCTATGAATGGAAGCTGAAGATCTGCGACGAGAACCACCAGGTCGTCCCTCAGGGCGAGGTGGGCGAACTGGTCGTCAAGGGCCCCGGCGTTATGGTCTGCTACTATAACAATCCCGAAGCCACCGCCGAGACCAAGGACAGCAGCGGCTGGCTCTACACCGGAGACATGGCCATGCAGGACGAAGACGGCTTCGTTTTCCTGGTAGACCGCAAGAAGGACGTCATCATTTCCGGCGGCGAGAATCTCTATCCCGTTCAGATCGAGGACTTCCTGCGTACCCACAACGCCATCAACGATGTGGCTGTCATCGGTCTGCCCGACAAGCGTCTGGGCGAGATCGCGGCTGCCATCATCCAGCTCAAGGAAGGCTTCTCCTGCACGGAAGAGGAAATCAACCAGTTCTGCATGAAGCTGCCCAGATACAAGAGGCCCAAAAAGATCATCTTCGCCGAGGTTCCCAGAAATGCCACCGGCAAGATCGAAAAGCCCAAGCTCCGCGAGCGCTACGGTGCCACAAGGCTGGTAGCTGCGGAAAACGAACTGGACCACGTAAACTGAAAATCTGCCGTATAGAAAACAGGAGAGGCTCCCGGCGGGATCCTCTCCTGTTTTCTGTTTCCGCAATGTCAGCTGAAAAAGGTTATTCCTGTCTTTTTCCGGACCTTCCGGATGACTGGCCTTTCCGGACTTTTCTGACCGGGGGCTTTCCGGTATTTTCCCCGGGTCCCTGTTTTATACGGCTGCTCATTCTGGTCAGATACTGTTTATGGGCCCTGGTCATCAGTATGATAATGGCGATCAGGGTAAGCACGGAAATGCCGATCAGGAAACCTGGAAGAAAGATATAGAAGGATCCGCTCCTGCCCGCATGGATGATGCCGTTTTTCTCCGTTTCTCCGCTGCCGGTCTGGGAAACACTGCCCGGAAGATAGACCACGTCCGCGTATCCTACCACATTCACTCCGTAGAGATAGCGGACCGCTCCCAGGATCTTTTCGGTTTCCTTCTCTTCTTCCTCTGTCTGCTCCTCCCCGGTATTTTCTTCCTTCTCCTCTTCGTTTTCCTTTTCCGCCTTCTTCTTTTTCTTCTTTCCTGTCTCTTCCTTCGTTTCTTCTTTGATCTGTCCCTCTGTCGGCTTCTTCAGGGTACTGCGGATATTTACATACTCATTTTTATCTGCCACGCCGGCCGTGATCAGAGATTCCGATCCGTCGGAGGGAATGACTACAAAACAGCCGGAACGAAGGGTCAGGGGAGCCATGGAACTGCCCATAAGGTCGCCGCCCTCCGTCAGGAACCTTTCTTCGGTACTGATCACATCTGTCTTTATGCTGCTGATATCCACTTTTCTGAAATTCTCGAAGCCGTATTTCAGCAGATTTACGGTATCCGTATAGTGGTTATCCGGTTCATCCCGCATAACGACGCAGATCAGCTTCATGCCGTCCTGCTCCGCGCAGGTGGTCAGCGTCTCTCTGGCCATATCCGTATAGCCGGTCTTGGATCCCACAAGACCCTCCAGGCCGATCTTGCCCTGGAGCAGTTTGTTCTTGCTGTAGATCTCGATCTCTTTCGGCTTTTTTCCCACCGACGCCGCGGTATAGGTACTGGTACAGGCGATCCTGCTCAGATCTTCATAGCTGAAGTAAGCCCTGGCGATCTGGGCCATGTCATAGGCACTGGTATAATGGTCCGGATCGTGAATGCCGTGGGCATTGGAAAAGTGCGAATCACGGCATCCCAGTTCCTGGGCTCTTTCATTCATGAGCTTTGGAAATTTCTTTTTGGATCCCGCCGTCTTTTCTGCCAGCATATTTGCGGCTTCGTTTCCGGAGCTGACCATCAGTCCGTAGAGGACATCCTTTACCGTATAGGCATTTTCCTTCTCAAACCCTGCCATGGAAGAGTCCCAGGGAAGTCCCTCAAAGGTCTCGTCCGTGGGCGTGATCGTATCCTCCAGACCCAGATTTTCATAGGCGATCAGAGCCGTCAGAAGCTTTGTAATACTGGCCGGAAAATGTCTTTCATGGATGTTTTTGCCGTAAAGGACGGCGCCGGATTCCATCTCCACCAGAATAGCCGCCGGGGCATGGATATAGGGAGCGGAAGGCCATCCCGCACTGCCCTCCTCTTCCGGCTCCGGGGAAGGAACCGGCACGGTTCCGGTTTCCGGAGAGGGCGTATTCTCTGTCCCTGCCGCCCTGACCGGAAGACCGGTTCCCTGCAGGAGCAGAAAAAGCGTAAGCATAAGAGCCAGGGCCCTCACTGTCATTTTTCTGGAAAACAAAGGAGTATTTTTCATTTTTGTGTTCATGCCGGGCGTCGCCCGGCCCTCCTTTCAGTCGGCCGGCTCTTATCCGGCACAAACGATAATGAATGCCTTTTTATAGCCGACCTGTTTTTAATTGCTTTGTTTTAGGTTCTTTTTATGTCTTT
>ODAI013018313.1_pt1 | contig 17381 bp, 10 predicted proteins | sample 1539321 | NCBI WGS metagenome assembly ODAI01 (sample SAMN02144231, study PRJEB22623) | gut metagenome | biome: sheep rumen | host: Ovis aries | place: New Zealand | reverse complement strand
GCGCCCTCTTCACGCATATGCTCATACATGCGTGAGGCATATCTGGGGATCGCGTGGAGCACGGTGGTGCCGAAGTCTTTGATGATCTTGATCTGGCGTGTGGTGTTGCCGGCGGCGGCGGGCACGGTGAGCATGCCCACTTTCTCGGCGCCGTACTGGAAGCCCAGACCGGCGGTGAACATACCGTATCCGGCGGAGTTCTGAAACACGTCCTCGGGACGGCTGCCCACCATCCAGAGGCAACGGGCGACGGCTGCTGCCCATTCGTCGATATCTTTCTGGGTGTGGAGCACCACGGTGGGATTGCCGGTGGTGCCGCTCGACGAGTGCAGGCGGGTGCAGTCGCGCAGGGGCACGCATGCCAGCCCGAACGGGTAGTGCTCGCGCAGGTCCTCCTTGGTGGTGAAGGGCAGTTTGCGCACGTCGTCGAGACTCTTGATGTCGTCGGGGGTGATGCCGAGTTCGGCGAATTTCTCTTGATAGAATGGTGAATTCATGCAGTGGCGCACGGTCTTCTGCAAGCGCTCCAACTGCAACCGACGAAGGTCCTCAAGGGGCATCGTCTCCAGTTCCGGGTGTAGATAGGGTGAGTATTCCATTGTTTAGTGATGTGATTTTGTCGCTGTTGTTCACTTTCAACTTGCAAAAGTACAAATTTTTTTTTAATCTTGCGACAGATTGACAAAAATCTTATCCCGTCTGTGGAAGTGCCCATACAAAAGGAGGGCTTCCGTGCGGAGGCCCTCCTTAATAGATAGTGTTCTGATGCTCTGTCTTTCGACAGTCTTCAGATGGTCTGTCTTTAGAAGTTGTAGTAGAGGCCGAAGGTGATGTTGCGGCCGTCGAGATCGATGCCCCACATGTCTTCCTTGCCTTTGTAGTTGTTGTCTTTCTCGTGCTGATAGCCGATGAAGCCGAAATGAGCCACGAAGCTCACCCTGTTGTTGAGGTTGACGGCCAAGCCAGGTTTCAGACCGACGGAGAAAGCGTCGAGGTCGGCACCTGCATTATAGGTGTGTGCATACTCCACGCCACCATCGATGAAGGCGTTGACCACTTTGCCGTGAAGGAGAGTATAGCGGGCATAGGGGTTGAAGGAGAAAGTCTTCTGTGCCTCTTTGGCACCTTCCCATCCGAAGGCGGCACCTACAGACCAGTCCTCGTTGAGGTTGAAGCCCACCTCGGGAACGAACTTGAAGACAGTCACGTCGTTGTCGCCGTCGCTGGCTGTTGCGACACCTAAGCCACCGCCCACATATGCCTGGGCGCTCACACTTGCAGCCATGACAGCTGCCATCAATGTCATCATAATCTTTTTCATCTTTTTACCTGTTTTAAGTTACTTAATCACTGCCGGCTGAATGTCAGTCGCGGCAGCTGTTATCCAAAAATCTATGCAAAGGTAGTGCTATTTTCCAAAACTCAAAACAATTCAATGAGTTTTTTTGTTTTGTCTGTTAACGAACGTTAATCGCCAGGCGGCCTTTCAGGAGACAAAAAGGGGGTGCCCATGTGCGGGGCACCCCCTTTTCTCATATCTGCACTCCTACACTCCTTTCCACGTAGAGAGAAAGTAGAATAGGTTATTTAGGATGAATGTTATTCTTTCAGTCCGATATAGAACAGGTTGGTGGTGTCGGCCTTGGTCAGTTCATGCTCCCCGGCTTCCAACTGCATGACGAGCTGATGATCGGAACCGGTCTGCTTCACACCATCCACCTTGATGGTGAATTTTGTATCTTGGTCGCCGAAGACCAGGGTCATGGTCATTTTCTTCGTCGTGGTGAATTTGACAGAGGTGGTCGATTCTATCTTCAGACAGGTATTATATGTGACACCGTTGACGGTGGCTGAACCTTTGGAGTCAGAACCGTTTCCGACGACGGTGAACAGACTGTTGGAGGGTGTGCCCGACTTGTCGAATGTGCAGTAGACATCGGCATCGATGATGGAGCCTTGCTCTGTGCCTTGGCCGCCTTCACCGCCTTCTCCACCTTCTCCACCTTCACCACCTTCACCGCCTTCGTTTCCACCGCCGGTGCTGATGGTCTCTCCTCCGAAGATGCCCACGAGAGAGCTGGCATAGTTGTCGATGGCACTTGCCAATTCATCATTGATTTTATCATTGTGGTCTTCGGTGCTGTTGTCGAAATCGAAGGTGAAGTCGCCATGGTTCATACGTCCGGCGCCATACCATCCTTCCACTTTGGCAGGCACATCGGCAGCGGCATCGGGCGTGTAGGTATACATCACACTGGCATTCGTGTCGAAATTGTTGTATGTGCCGCCACCTTTCATGGCTTTCACGGTAGAGGGCACGACATCGTTGCGAGAGGTGGCCTCCCATGCGTCGAAATGCGTCGTGTTCTGCTGATAGGTCACATACTTGAAGTTGCTGCTCTGCTCGGCAAACACGTTGCCGTAGCTCTTGATGATGCCACCGTCTTCACCGGAGAAGGTCGGGGCGTCGGACTCGTCGGCACCCATCTTGGTGTCGGTGCCCTGCATGGAGATGAGCATCGGCTTGTTGGTGTTGCGGAAGTAGTTGCTCTCAACAAATACACTTGAGCCTGTTGTCGCTCCGGCACCGTATTTGCTGTTGCCGTCGAAGTAGTTGTTGTAGATGTGGACGGACATTGTGCGCACGCGGGCATGGCGTGAGTCGGAGTGGTCGAACCAGTTGTGGTGGTAGGTGATGAAGTTGGGTCCACTCTCGCTCTTCATGCCGCAGAGCGACGACTTCCCGGCGTCCCAGAAGTGGCAGTTGTCCACGGTGACGAGTTTGGAATCGGACTTGATGTCGATGGATCCGTCGCCTTTTTTCTGATCAGCGGCACTGCCCGCCTTTCCGTAGAACACGTCGATATGGTGGAGCCAGATGTTGGAGTTGTCGCTGTCGAGAGAGAGACCGTCGTCCATGAAGCGCATGACGGCGAAGTTGCGCAGTTCGACGCTCTTGGCATTACGTACAAGCATGCCGAAACCATAGATAGTGGCGTCCTCGCCGATACCTTCGATGGTGATGTTAAGTTCGGTGTCGGCTTTGCTGCCCTTGATTTCCAGTCCTTCTTCCTTGCTGCCGATGGAGTCGAGGTCTTCCTTGTGGATAGTACCAAGGATACGGAAGTCGAGGGGAGTGGGATCATTGCCCTTCTTGTAGGCGCTGATGATGCGCTGGAGGCCTTTGACAGTCTGGGTCTTCCCAGGGTCGACGATGACGTCGCAGGTGATGTTCTTGACGCTGTTTTTCGTCACATACAGCACCTTGGCACCGCTCTTGAGCGTACCGTCATTGTTGTAGGCGCCCACACCTTTCGTCCAGTTTTTGTGGGCGAAGCCTTCGCGGTTGTATGCCTTCACTTTGATGTTCTCTGCGGTGCTGGCCTTGCTGTTGTCCTCTGCCTCGCCGATGATGGGCACCACCTTGAACGCATATCCTTCTCCGGCCTTGAGTCCTACCATATCGGCTCTTCCATAGGTGCCGTAGTCGCGCACGAGCATGTTGTCTATGCGTGTGTAGTCGGCGTAGTTGCCGCCTTTCACATAGACGGCATAGCTCTCAGCTCCCTGATAGGGCTCCCATTTCACGTATGCCGACTCGAGCCATCCTTTCGACTCGGTGATGACGACACCATTGTTGTGGATGGTGGCGTCGTCGCCCTGCGGGACGGCTTTGGCGAATGAGATGTTGCGCACCGAACCGTAGTAGACGTCGTTGTCGCCCGACTTCGGCTGAATGGTGACGGTGGAGTTGGCCTGGTCGATGTCCACGGCTTGCAGGTCGCCGGTATTGTAGTAGTTGATGCCGCCCTTCGTGGTCTCCACGTACATCTGGTTGGCTTTCGAGTTGCGGTTGACGTTGCCGGTCACCACGTCCTGGTAGAGGTCGGTGGCAGCGGCAGGCACCACGATGGCAGCTCCCTCCACGGGTGCCTCGCTCACCTCAAGGGTGTAGACATAGAGTCCGCCGGTGGGGGGGAGTGTCACGTCGCCGTCGGCGGTCACGGTGCCCGTTCCGGTGAGGTTGGACGTACTGGCCTCAAATCCCGATGTGCCAGTGAGGTTAGTGGGGGTGAAACAGCGAGCCGTCGAACTGCTCGACGATTTGTAGGTCACTGTCACCGTCTGGCCCTTCTTCAGGTCGGGGATGACGATGGGGCAGGAACTGCCGGCTATCCACAGCCGTTTGTTGGTGGGGGCGACGCGCAGGTTGCCCTTGCCGTCGGTGCTCGCCTTGCATGAGAAGAGCAGTCCCTTGCCGTAGTCGAGCTCCTGTCCGCTGGCGGTGAGCGGCGCGTTGCTCAAGTCAGAGAGGAAGCACCACTGCTTGTTGCTGTCGATGGTCCAGTTGCCTGTGGCGTCGGCCTTGAGCAGGTTCTCGTCGGCGCTGCTGAGGGTGGTGAAGTCCCATGTGGTCTGGGCCTGTGCGCTGATGCCTGCCAGCGCGAGTATCATTGTGATGATGTGTAGGTATGCTTGTCTTTTCATGATGTCTCCGTTCTATTTGTTTTCTTCTGCGTTGAATGTGGAGCCGTTGGCGGCCTGGTCGCTTCCGTCCCCGCTGCCGCCGTTGTAGATGCCGCTGTCTTCGCCGTCGACGGTGATGTCAATTCCTATTTCCACAGGTTTGTAGAGGATATAATTCACGATGGCCATGATATCAGTCACGTTGACCTCTCCGTCGCTGTTGAAATCGGCATTCCTTACGTTGAAGTTGGTAGCGTCCCCATGGAGGATGTAGTTGACGATGACCATGATGTCGGTGGTCGTCACTTCTCCGTCTTCGTTGGCATCTCCCTTGAGGTTGCCGGCGCTCATGCCTGTGGGTATCAGCATGGCGAATGCGAGAATTGCGAGTCTTATATATTGTCTCATTGTCTTTTCTTCTGAAGGTGTCGTCGGGGGATTATTTCACTATCACTTTCTTGCCGTTTGACAGATAGATGCCCTTGGGCAGTCCGGAGAGCTTGTCGCCCACATACTGTCCGCTGAGGGTGTAGACACTGGCGGCTGCTGGCTCGCCGGTGAGTACAGACAGGATGCCGGTGAGCTCACCGTCGATGGTGAAGGTGGTGGCGCTGGCACTGCTGCTGGTGAAGAGGAATGCGCGCAGGGGCAGGATGCTGCCCGAGGTGAGTTTCTTCAGTTTGTTGCCGGTGGCGAAGTAGTAGGTGCCTTCGCCGGGTGTCTGCTCGGTGAGCGTGCCGGTGAAGTCGAATTTGTCGGTGGAGACGGTGCTGCCGCCGGCCACGTTGGCTATCTCAGCATTCTCGAGGCTGAAGCTGCTCACGTCTTTGGTAGGGCAGATGATGTAGGGCATGCTGGCCGTGATCTCCTCTACGCTCTGAAAGTTGACAGTCCTTTCCTCCGTACTTTCAAGAGTAGCCACCCTGGTGCCTTCGCCGAATGCAGCGGCGATGTCTGCTGCCTTCATTCCGAAGGGCAGGCAGATAGGTGCCCACTGGTTGGCTGTCAGTGTACGCGTGACTTCCGCGGTGGTCGGTTTGCCGCTGAAGGTCTTGATGGTGGCGATGTTGTCGTAACCATTGTCCTTGAAAACGGCCACATAGTCGAAAGCGATGTTCACGTCGGCCAAGCTTTCGGAGTCGATGCTGCCATCGTCTAAGGTGAGGAACACGTAGTCACCGTTGAAGGTGATGCGTGTGGCCTGGCAGTTCATCACATACCCGTTGACAGTGATGGTCTGTTTGGAGTCGGCCATCATGGCGGTAGTGCAGAATGCAGCCATCAATAGAAGAAGTAATTGTTTTCTCATTTTGCTATATTGTTTTTAGTTTAGGCGTTAAACATGACAAAATTACGGCTTTTCCCGCAAAATATCAAATTTACAACCTACGAAAAGCCAATACGTTACGAAATCGTTTACGGAAAACACATTTTAGGTATGTTCTATTAATTCTGTTTAACGACAGAGGGACGTGTCTGCGCGATGGCAGGCACATCCCTCTGATGTCTTGTGTCAGAAAAAGGCTGACTTATCTCACAATGACCTTCCTCACCTGGCCGTCGCTCATGCGCAGGATATTGATGCCCTTCCGCAGGCTGCCGATGCGATGGCCGTCGGTGGTGTAGATGGTTTCTGTGGCTGCGGGCATCTGCTGCCCGGTGAGCACGATGGCCGAAGCGGTCGTGGCCAATGCCTTCTCACTCAGTCCGCCGTTTTCGTTGACGGCCTGCACTTGATAGACGGCTCCTGCCTCGGCTTCACCATAGGTGGTGTCGGTGGTGAACGCCGCCACCTCGCCGTTCTTGGTCACCACATAGCAGATGGCATAGGGCACGGGTTGCCAGGTGATGGCTGTCTCGCCGATGACGGGCACAGGACTCTCGCAGGCCTCACACAGCAGGTCGGGCTGCCAGTTGTCGTCTCCGGCCATCACGTTGCGGATGGTGTATTGCGCTGCCTCGTCGGCCGTGAGGTAGTTCTTGGCCTTGCCGTAGACACGCTCTCCGTTGACGGTGTAGTAGTAGGTGTCGCGTCGCTGGCTCAGGTCCACGGGATTGCCGTTGGCATCCACGGTGTTGTAGTCGGCCCACAGCACGGGCAGTCCGCCCATGGTCTCATACCATCCTGCCGCCGGAATATTGACGAAGGTCTTGGTGTTGATGAACACGGTCTTCGGGTTGTTGTGCCAGGGACGTCCGAGCCAGACGTCGGTCACCTTCATGCCTGCGTGTGGCCTGATGACATTGTTCTGGAACACATATCCCCATTTCACGTCCGCCGAATGGCTCGGAGCCACGATATAACCTCCCGAGGGTCGGTTGATCTCGAGGGTGTCGGCGTCGAGATACACGTTGCCTGAGTTGTAGATGAAGTCGACGGCACCCTCGATGAGCGAGTGGCGGATGTAGTGGCGGTAGTTGGAGGTAGAGGTGGTGATCCATGTGTCCTGATAGGAGAGCAGGGCCACCTTGTTGAGTGCCACCCTGTCGGCCATGGTGTTGAGGGCGAGGGCCTGCGGTCCTGCCTGTTTCTCGTGTCCGTAACTGTTTTCGAGGGTGAGGTTCTCGAAGAAGGTGTCGTTGGCTTTCACCACCACCGTGGCTCCCGGATCCACCTTGTAGGCGTTGTCGCCGCCGCAGAGGCGGTCGTCGAGCACCACCGTCTTGTCGCGGTCTTGTCCGATGAGGTGCAGCCGTGGCTTGTTGGCCGGGATGTTGACATGCTCTTTGTAGCGTCCGTTCTTGATGAAGATGAGCCAGGGCCTGGTGCGCTCGGCGGGAGCGGCGTCGATGGCTGCCTGCACTGTGGTGAAGTCGCCGCTGCCGTCCTGTGCCACGACGGCGTCGTAGAGGCGTGGCTCCGGCTGTGAGCGCTGCATGGTGGTGAAATGGATGTCGATGGCCTCGACGGGTTGTCCGCTGCGCGATGTGAGCACGCCTGCCGGCATGTGGAAGGTGTAGGCTGTGGCGTATTTCAGTCCGCTATATCTGAAGATGGCGCTCTTGCCGCTGATGATGGGCGTGATCTCCTCTCCGTCGAGGATGGCGGCGCCCTCTCCGGCCTTCACCTTCGAGTCGAAGTTGAGGATGACCGAGCCGCTTGCCGACACGCCGTCGGCTCCCTCTTCGGGATTGCTTGAGATGAGTGTGGCCTTCTCGTCGGCCAGGTCGCCGAGGTCGGCCAAGACGAAGATCTCAGCGATGGAGGTGCCGTCGTAGTCGCTTGCCACACCCACTTTCTCACTGGTGCGGTCGGGCATCCATCTGATATAGATGCGCTCCTGGTCGTTGGCCTCTTCGGGCAACGGCAGCTCTTTCGGACCGTCCCATCCGCGTGCCGGCGGGTTGAACTCCCCGAATTTCGTGAATGTCGTGCCGTCGGTGCTGTATTCCGCGTTGATCACGCTGTAGGTGTTGTAGTCGTCGCCGATGGCCGACGAGAGGACGATGTTGCGGTAGCCTTTGGTGGAGAAGGTGATTTCCCAGTACCACTCTTCGCTGAGGTATTTCCAGATGCGGGCGGCATATTTGCCGTTCTCCTGCCCGTTGTTCACGCCGCGGGTAAGCCAACTGGTGGTGGTGCCGTCGGCTTTGCGCAGGGTGAGTTGCCCTGCGTTCTCGCTGTCGTACTTATAGTCAGCGGCACGGTCTTTGGAGGGCTGGTCGTCGTAGAGGTCCCATCCCACGATGAAGTCGGCGCAGGCGAAGTCGGCGGTGATGTCCTTGTCGCTGTCCATGGTCAGGTCGAGCTCGGCATTGGTGCCGCTATAGTCGCCGCTCCATTGGGTGAAGGTGAGGATGCGGTTGTTGATGGCGGTGAGTTTCACATCGGTGCCTTCCTCATAATGATGGATGCCGTCGGTCACATATCCCTCGGGCTGGAACTGCACCAGGTTGGCATTGGCACCGCCCTTGAGGTTGAGATGCACGGCATAGACGTTGTTTTTCGTATAAACGGCTCTCAGGTCGGTGTCGGCGGTGATGTCGAAGGTATAGGGGTTGTCGGTCGACACGGTGTTGCCCTCGCTGTCGGTCCATGCCGAGAAATGGTAGCCGAAGTTCTCTGTGGCAGTGACGGTGATGGTGGTGCCCTCGTCGAACTCGTTGCCGGCGGGGTAGCACGACACCTTGCCGGCTCCCTCAGTGGCGAGGCTCACGGCCATGGTGTGGGTGGCCACCTGCTCGATGGTGCCTGCCACGTTGGCAGTGACGACGACGTCGCTGAAGGCATACTGCTTGTTGGTGGCCAACTCACGGATGTGAATCTTCACCTGCAGGATGTCGTCGGTGGCGGGGACGGCGCTCAGGTCATAGTCGTAGACAGTGCAGTAGGGGGCCTCCTTCACCAGTTGGGGACGCTCGTTCTGGGCAATCACCACGCTCTGTGAGCCGCTGGTCACCACCACGTCGAAATATCCGCCGTTGGTGCCCACCCTGCTGGCATGGAAGGTGAGGTGCCGTGGTATGAGCGTAAGGGCTCTCTTTGGTTTGAGGGTGAAGACGATGGCGTTGGCGTCGGTCTGTGCGCTGGCCACCTCCGTGGGTTGGAACATCGTCTCGCTGATGCCGCCGTCGGTACGTGTGCCCTGCATCACCAGTCCGTCGCCGTAGGAGAATTCGGCCACCGACATGAGTCCTTCGACCGAAGTCGTGGCAGCGGTGGTGTTGTCAAAGCCTTTGTTGAGCGGCCATGTGGCGGTAAATCCGCTGGCATCCACTTGGCCTCCGTTGTCGGGAGCGGCCATGCCGGCAGCGGTGCAAAGCAACAGTCCTGCTGCTGCCGCAATGCGTCTGAAATAGTTGTTTCTCATTGTCTGACAGATGAAAGAGTAAGTAGATTAGTGTCTGATGATTTTTCTCGTGGTGCCGTCGCTCATGCACACGATATTGATGCCCCGCAGCGGCCTGTCGGTACGGTGGCCGTCGATGGTGTAGGCGGCTGTCGGGCGGCAGTCGGTGCTGGCGTTGGTGCTGATGCCGTCGGTGTCGGAGCCGGCATCCACGGCCATTCCGCTGATGGTGAGGTCGCTCAGGCAGATGGTCTTGCCAGTGGCGGTCCCGTTGTACCATGGATAGACGCGCACGAGCAGTTGCTCACCCTCTTTGAGCGAGACCACCGGTGTGGATTCCACATACTGCATGTTGTTGGCAGGCATCTTCTTCATCTCGAAGAGGGTGGTGCGTGTCTCGAAATTGTCGGTGGAGAAATAGATGTGGCTGCACATGCCGTTGCCTCCGCATCCACAGACAAAGAGGCTGATATGGTTGATCTTCAGGATATTGCCTTTGTTGGGCTGGATGCCGAACTGGATATATCTGTCGGGATTGTCGTCGATCTCGTCGGCGGGCCACACTTCGCCGTCGAGCAGGTTGCGCTGTGTCTTGCGGGTGGCGTCGAAACCTGTCCAGTCGGGCCATACCGTATTGGCATTGGGGGAAGAGTAGCGTTGCACGAACATGCCTGTCCAACTCTCGTCGATGACGGTGGCAGGACCGGTGAGGGTGTAGCTGTCGTCGCTCTCCAGGCGCCAGTAGGCCTTCACCTCTGTGCCGCCCTCGAGCGAGATGGCAGTGGCCGTCACCGGCACTTCCAGCGTCTTGTCTCCTTGGCTGACAGTGATGGTGCCTGTGGTGGTGCCGTTGTCGTCGAGAGTCACCTGTGCATAGAAGGTCTGTACGAGCGTCGAAGCCTGATAGGTGATGTTGAGGGTGGGTTGCCATTGGGCCTTGTCGGTGGAGAGGAGGATGCCGTCGGTGGCGGTGATGGTGACGGTGCCCGACTCGGGAGAGAGTGAGAAGCCGTTGAGCGTAAGTTCCTTGGAGATGGTCTGTCCGCGGTAGGCCTCGCCGAAGTCGGCCACGGCAGGCACCACGCTGATGTCGGTGGGCAGGGTGATGCAGTCGGCCAGGATGTCCTGAGCCTTCATCAGCCGTGCGCACTCGCGGGCCACGAGCAGGGCGCCAGTGGTGTTGAAGTGTGTGGAACCCTCGCCGTCGAAGAGATACTCATGGCATTTGCTGTCGCCGTAGCTCTCATAGAGTGTGGCGGTGGCGTTGGTGAGGTCGATGAAAGGGATGCCTTTCTCCTTGGCGAGTTGCTCGGAGTGGTAGGCGTAGTCCATGGTGTGGTCGGAGGCGGGCACGCTGCGGCCTGTCACAGGACCTTTGTCGGTGAGCACAGAGTAGTTGTCGCCCAGGTCGTGCCGTCCGTTGCGCCTGATCTTGCCGCCGGTGAAATAGCTGCGGCACACGGGCGAGGCAATGATGGGATGGGCGCCGAGGGCGATGGCCTCGTCCACGATTTTGCCCAGGTATTCCTTGTAGGTGGTGGTAGGCACCGTGCCCCTTTTGTCCACGGCCGCGGCTTTGGCGTTGTCGCCGATGCTTTTATAGTAGTCGTAGAGCGCCATGCCGTCCATTCCGTTGTTTTTCTCGTCGTTGTGTGCGAAAGTGATGATGACGTAGTCGCCCTCCTCCACGTTTTTCTTGGCCGTCTGCCACAGTTCGTCGTAGCCGCCTCTGGAGTCGCGCCCCCCCCTGGCATAGTTGACAGAGGTCCATCCGTCGGTGAGGAAATTGCCGAAATACATGCCCCATCCTCTGGTGATGGTGGCTGCCGGGTCATAGTTGGCCATGGTGGAGTCGCCGAGGGTATGCACTTTTTTCTTTCCGAAGGCGAATGCGCATACCAGCATGGCCATCGTGGTGATCATAAGTAGTCGTTTTGTCATGTTGCTGTAGTTTAGGTTTCTGGTGCAAAATTACAGCTTTCATCGCGCATGAGAGGGTGAAAAACGCGTCAAAAGGGGGTGAAAAACACGTCAGGAGGGGTGAAAAGTGCCTCAGAGGGCATTTTTGTAGTCGGTGGGCGACTGCCCCATGGAGGTCTTGAAGCACCGGCTGAAGTATTTGGGGTCGCTGAATCCGCAGGCGTAGGCCACCTCGGCTACGCTCTTGTCGGTCTGGCGGAGCAACAGGGCGGCATGCTTGATGCGAGCCTCGCGCAACAGGTCCTGCGGGGTGACGCCCATGGCCTGCCGCAGTTTGCGCTGCAGTCCTGAGGCACTGGTGGCTGCTGCTGCCGCCAGGTCGGCCACTCTCAGTTCGCTGTTGTCGAGGTTTTGCTCGATGAAGGTCATGAGCCGCTTGATCATGGCATCGTCTTCGGGTGCCACATGCGGCATGGCCTTTGTGGCCGCGTTGTCTTCGTCGGGTGCGGCGGTGTCGGGCTGTTGGTTGAGCAATGTGAGGTAAGCCTCCAGTGTCTCATGTTGCTGCCTCTTGATGCGTTTTATATATAAATAGGTATAGAGGACGGCGAAGATGATGGCGAGGACGGCGAGTGCGATGACCAGTTTTCCCCATCCTGTCTCCCAGAAGGTGGGAGTGACGTCGATGGTGAGGTCGTCGGTGGTGCTGTGCCTGAGTCCGCTGTCGTCGGTGTAGGCCAGTTGGAGAATGTAGCGTCCGGGGTCGAGGTCGATGAGGGTGACCGACCGGTCGTGGCCGATGAAGTTCCAAGGTGTGTCGTCGTTGCCGCCGCTGACGAGGCGGAAGGCATAGTTGTAGGGCTCGTCGGTAGCATAGTCGATGGCGGCGAAATGAAGGGTGACGGTGCGCTCCTGCGGTTGCAGCGTCAGCTGGTTGGTGCGGCTGATGTCCCAGTGGCCCGGCGTTCCTTTCACCGTGGCGCTGGTCAGCACCACACGGCGGACCTCATCCGCGGCTGTGCCCTTTTGGAGGGTGGAGATGATCGCGCCGTCGGTGAGTCCGAAGAGCCATCTGCCGCCGCTGAGCCTGATGGGATGAGCCTCGCTGAACCGGCGGTGGCCGTTGAAGTGGGTGGCGTCGAGAATGAGGGTAGGGCCGACGCTGTCGATGAGGGTCACCATGTGGCTACCCACCACCATGCGGTGGTGTGCGTCGATGGGGGTGAGTGAGAGCACCACGTCGCCGGGCAGCAGGTGGTGAGTGGCGTCGATATGCCGGAATCTGGGATGCTCGTCTAAAGGGTCGTCGGCAGTCATATTGACGCCGCCGCTCTCGGTGCTCACATAGATGCGTCCTTGGCTGTCCTCCACGATGTCCATGGCGGCACTGCTGCTCATGCTCTCGGCACGCTCCGCCTCGCGGTGATGCCTGACGAAGGTCATCTGGTGGGCGTCGGCCATGAGTCGTGAGGCGATGAGTCCGTCGGTGGTGGCTGCCAGGAGCACCCCTTGCCGCGTAATGTGCAGGTAGCGTGCGCGTTGTGCCGTGGTGCCGGTGGGGTAACGGGCCGGTCTTTCCATGTGCGGCATGGGGGCGTGCAGGTCGGGACAGACGAAGAGACCGCTGTCGAGCGTGGCCACCCATATACGGTGGTAGCTGTCCTCGATGATGCTGTAGACATTGGCGGCGGGGAGACTGGCGATATGGTCGATATTGAAGCGCCCACCCTCGGGCCTCAACCGGAACAGTCCGCCGGGTTTGGTGCCTGCCCACAAGGTCGAGTCGCTGCTTTCATACATGCAGTAGACAGCGGAGTGGAAGCGTGTGTAGGTGGGGTGGAGGCGTCCGTCGGTGCCTAAATAGCCCAACAGACGGTCGTCGTCGGCAGCGAAGGCGCGCAGCGTGGCGTCTTCTCTCGTGGCCACCCAATAGCGGCCGTGAAGGTCGGTGAAGAGGCATCTCACTTGGGCAGGCTGTTGCTGTGGCAGCATATGGGTGCGCTGCTCGTCGGTACACAGTTTGTAGAGTCCGTTGTCGCTGAGAACCCATAGATTGCCCTGCCGGTCGTTCATGGCAAAGGTGGGATGCCTGACGGGGATGTTGAGCGGACATTCGTGCTGTGTGCCGTCGCTCAGATAACTGAGTGTGCCCTCTTGGCCGAGCCGCCATCGGGTGTGGTGCCTGTCTTCCCACTCCATATAGCCGTTGCGCCGAAGCGACTGGCTCTGCCGACGGTGCTGCAGGGCGTCGGTGGCCTTCGGCCGCTCTTCTTGTCTGAGGTCGCGGAAACGGTAGGTGGCGGTGTCGAAGATAAAGATGTCTTCGTCGGTCTGACAACTGATATTGCCGTCGGGCAGCAGGGCGATGTCGCGCAGGCGGTCGGTCTCTATATGGCAGTGGTCGCCTGCCTGCGGCTTGAAGGTGACGAAGTCGTAGCCGTCGTAGCGGCAGAGGCCGTTCCATGTGGCCAGCCAGATAAAGCCTTCGCTGCTCTGCAGCAATTGCGTCACATGCCCGTGGGGCAGTCCGCTGTCCTCATCGTAATAGGTCACATGGCACAATGGCTGGCCTGTAGCAGCCAGCCATTGTGTGCAGAGAACTACGGTTGCGATGAGTAGTCGCCTCATTGCTATTGAGTTTTTGTGATACCCCATAAACCCACGTCGACCACCCATTCGCCGTCTTCAATCAAGTCTCCTCTCTCTACTTCGTCCTCTTTGTCGTCGGGCAAGTTGCAGAAGAAATCGATTCCGGTGAGTTCCTCCAGACGGTCGATGGTGATGGCATAGTCGCCCAGATTGGTGTTTGAGTCTCTTTCTGACTGATGGAGTGTCCACAATCCCATGGCACGGTATTTGTCGGCCTTCTTGTCATAGGCCAGCACGGCCATATAGAAGTATTTGGGCACGATGAGCTCTCTTTGGCTATAGCCGATACATTTCTCCGGCAGCAGCTGGTCACTCCGGATGGTAGCGGCCTTCACCACGTAGAGGGTGTCGCAGTCGGCGGCCCAATCACGTATCTTATTCTCTAACTTGAGCCATATACCGTCGTTGTGGGCTTGGTATTGCGGTTGTATGTTGCTCAGGTAGAAAGTCTGCTGGTTTTGGTCTTCAGAGCATCGCCTGTCTGCCGATGGGCACAGGTGTCCGCGCGAGAAGCCTGATTTCTTATAGTCATTGTCAATGGTGCGGTATTGTTCGGGGATATCAGGGTCTGGATAGAAATTTTTTGACCGGTCGGCATTTATTTCCATATTGCCTGAGTGCATCTGGTAGCATGTCCATCTGTTGGCCATGTCTCTATAGCTCCATTCCAGGCTGTATGTGATGCCGTAGTCCGGAGTCGACTTGATGACGAGTTGGTTCATGGTGGAGTCGGCGGCCAGATGAGGATACTCCAGCAATTTGGCGCGATAGCGGTTGCGGTTTTTGTTGTTGTCCACAATCACTTCTCCGCCCTCTTTGTATTGTGCGATTTCCACCTTCGTGGCCAGATAGTCTTTCGACTTACCGTTCTTCAGGTAGACTTTCACGCCGTATTGGAGGTTGAAGATGATTTGCACACGGTCGAACTGGTCGGAGGTGTATCTCACTTCCGAACCGTTCTGCAAGGTGATGATGACGGTGTCTGGCTGCTCCTCAGCCCTTGCTGTCATGGTGCAGACCAAGGTCATCAGCAGGATGATATATCTTTTCATTTCGCAGTCCTCCTTTTATCTGATGATTACCTTGTTGCCGTCTCTCACGTAGACACCCTTCTGCAGTCCGCTGGTAGTGGTGCCCATGAATTGTCCGCTGACGTTGTAGATCTTTCCTGTGCCTGCATACCCGTCGATGTCGGCCACGCGGATGTCGGTGGTCATCCCGTCGATGCAGATACTGGCAGCGTTGGCCGACGATGTGGTGGTGAAGTAGGCCCTGAACGCCTTCAGGTCGTTGGTCACGCTGGGATAGTAGAGTGTGTTGTCGGCGCCGAGGAAGAGCACCCCTGTGTCGCCGGCATAGAGTGTGGTGGGGCTGAAGACGCCGCGCATCTCCCATGTGCCGAAATCGACGGGTGTCACCTCGTTGTGGAGTGTGGTGCCCATGATGACGATTTCATCCACATCCTCTCTGGGGAACACCAGATAGGGGACACCTGCTTTCAGGTCCTCTGCCGAGGTGAACTCCAAGGTGTTGGTGTAGTCATTGAACCCGGTGAGCTCTGCCAGTTTGGCCGACGACACGATTTCAGAGAATCCGTAGATGTCGAATGGCAGGCACAGGGTATTCCATTTGCCGGTGAGCATAGGCCGCTGCACATGGATCTTTACGTTGCGGTTGTCGAAGGTGGCGAGGGTGGTGGCATTGTCGTAGCGGTCCTCGCTGAGTGTCAGGTCGGGCATCATCTCGTCTATCTGTGTGTAGTAGAGCCGTGAGGCGCTGCCGTCGTCGGTGGTGCCGAGGATGCCATGTATCTGGAAGATTCGTCCCCGGAGGTCGTCGGGGATGATGTCGCTCACTCCGAAACGGTTGGTCATCGGCAATTCGGTGTCGCCGCTCACAATGGTGTAGTTGCCCTCGCCGTCGTCAGTGAGAAACACGCCCTCGAGCACCACATAGTCGGCCCTGTAGTCAGTGCCTTGCAGGTCGCTGAGGTCGGTCACGAGAGTGGGCGGCGTGTATTGCCAGTTGTCGAGGCAGAGGATGGAGTCGGCAATGGAGGTGGAGATGTGGGTGAACTCCGGCATGCCATTGATGAACTTGTATTCACCGTCGACGCTGCCGATAAGTGCTCCGCCGGCATCGGTATGCCATCCGGCGTCATCGGGCAGGAAGTTGGTGAAGCGCACGGCCATGCCGTTGTCGCGTACATAGGCGTAGGTGTTGTCGCCTTCTTCCACCCATTGGATGTTGCCCTGATTGTCGCGGCTGAAGGTGAGGCGCACCTGTGTGCCGCTCTCCTGTTGCCGGAGCTGGGTGATGGAAGTCACCTCAGGCAGGGCAGGAGAAGCAATGCTGACAACGAGTTTGCTGAGCCGCCAGTGGCTTGACTCATTCACACGTGTGAACGTCACCGATGGTGCAAGCCCGCTCCATGTAGTGGTGGTGCCGAGCTGTGCCTGGCCGCAGTCCACAATGAAGTTGGCCTCGGTGGGGCTGTAGTTGCTGCCGGCAAAGTACATGACAATCTTAGAGATGTCTCTTGTGCCGTCAGCGGTCACAGTGAGTGTGTTGCCCTTGTAGATTCTCACACCGGGACCAGTGTTGTAGTATGTTGGGGCGTAGGAACCCTCGGCTTTGTCGAAGGTCAGCGTGACGGGAGACTGTGTGACGGTGGTGACGACTTCGGCATTGTCGTAGCCCTGTTGCGACAAGTCAATGGTCACATCGTCATTTGCAGCCCATGCCGCATGGCAAAAAGCGAGCAGCAGTGCCGTCAATGATAGGTGTAGTAGCTTTCGTGTCATAATCCACATATTCTATAGGTCGGAGAGCGGTCATCAATGAAGCGGGTGGGGGAGTGTGAGGCTTCTCTTCGCGCTTCATTCCGCACCATGTGGCAAAGATATAAAAATGTTTTCACAAAAGCAAGTATCCGCCAAAGTTTTCTTTTTCTTGTGAGATGTTGGCGCTTGTCTAAGCAAAACGGGCGTCCTCATACGCGGCCGATATCCTAATCAAATACAATTTTGCCAATTATGTTCTGAGCGCTACAACCGCATCATGAAATCTCAAAAATAGACATGGATTTAGTTAATTTTGCCGATATTTTTCTTGGGCTCAAATGATTTTGTTACCTTTGCCGAAATCATTTTTTCCACCTCACGCCTCCAGTGCCACGACGGTCTCGTCTTTGGTGGAATGGTGATGCACGGGGATTTGTGCCCATGGTTTCAGACCAACCGGTGTCTTGACACTTTCCTGTGCAGATGATATTCAATGTCAACACAACAAATCGAAAAGTCAAACTTAAATTCAAGAATAATGAGGAAACTATTACTAACGACAGCCATCCTCACACTGTGGGGCAGTGTGAATGTCATGGCGCAGACAGCCCAAGACACAGTGTATGTGTTTAAGGAAGACCAGCCCAAAGGGCATAAATTCATTCCCGCACCTCCCGACTCGTTGAGCACTGATTTCATCGATGACATGACGCAGTGGCAATGGGGAAAGAAGCAGCGCGAGACTCCCCGAGGAGAGCAGGCCGACCGCGAG
>ODAI012706995.1_pt1 | contig 17382 bp, 17 predicted proteins | sample 1539321 | NCBI WGS metagenome assembly ODAI01 (sample SAMN02144231, study PRJEB22623) | gut metagenome | biome: sheep rumen | host: Ovis aries | place: New Zealand | reverse complement strand
GCTCTGTTCCTCATTCCGGTTTCGGTCTCGGTTTTGAACGTCTGGTTGTATATGTAACAGGCATGGGCAATGTGCGCGACGTTATTCCTTTCCCGAGAACTCCTAGAAACGCAGAATTCTAATACCGGTAAAGTCCCGAACCGCGGATATAATCCGGCATCAATCCGTGCTCCGGCACGGATTTTTTATTTTTATTAATTCAAAACATCATTTTTTAATAAAAAATTAAGTTAAAATACATTTTTCATTACTTTTATTTGTTTTCTATAGAATTTTGTTAAAAAATTTATTATTATTAAAGAGATGGAGATCAAAACAATCTCGGAACGGAATTAATAAAGACAATTTAGAAGAAATCAACTGTCTGAAGAACGGAAAAAAATCCTGACCCGGCACAGTTGATAGAAGATAATCACCGAATTATCAGGGAAGAGAAAAAATGAGTAAATTAATCAAACCGGTAAATTTTTCCTGCGTTCTTGATCGCAACTCTACCGAACACGGTATTAAAATGATCAAGGATTTCTTTCAGCTTAACCTTGCAACAGAACTTCACTTAAGACGTGTAACCGCACCTCTGTTCGTACTTAACGGTCTCGGTATAAACGATGATCTCAACGGAGTTGAAAGACCTGTTTCGTTCCCTATCAAAGATTTAAATGAATCCAGGGCCGAAGTTGTTCACTCCCTGGCAAAATGGAAACGTCTGTCACTTGCCGAACATCATATCGAACCGGGCAACGGTATCTACACTGATATGAACGCCATCAGAGCTGACGAGGAACTGGACAACCTTCACTCGCTGTATGTGGATCAGTGGGACTGGGAGGCTGTAATCACCAGAGAACAGCGTACCATCAGATTTCTTAAGAGCGTGGTTGAAAGGATCTACTCGGCCATCAGAAGAACTGAATATCTCACCTGTGAAAACTACCAGGGGCTCAAACCGTTCCTGCCTGAAAAAATCACTTTTGTCCACAGCGAGGATCTGCTGCAGATGTATCCTGACAAATCTCCTAAAGAACGAGAGGATTTAATCTGTAAAAAATACGGTGCTGTATTCCTGATGGGGATCGGCGGCAAGCTGTCCAACGGCGAAAAACATGACGGCCGTGCTCCTGACTATGATGACTGGTCAACACCGAACGAGGACGGCAAGAAAGGCCTCAACGGTGATATTCTGATCTGGTATCCATGGCTTGACCGTTCAGTGGAACTGTCCTCAATGGGGATCCGCGTAGATCAGACTTCTCTGCTCGAACAGCTCAGAATTGAAGGAAAAGAGGAACGCAGAGAGCTTTATTTCCATCAGAAACTTCTCAACAACGAACTTCCGCTGAGTATCGGCGGCGGTATCGGACAGAGCAGACTCTGTATGGTTCTTCTGCACAAGGCTCATGTCGGTGAAATCCAGGCAAGTATCTGGCCTGATGACATGAGAGCTGAATGCGAGAAACTTGATATTCATCTTCTCTAAAAACAATTACAAAACTCAAATCTCAAATTAAAACTCCATCCCATGGATGGAGTTTTCTTTTCATTGAGTTAAAGAGAGAAAAAGAAAAGGGAACAGCGGCTGATGCCGCCGCGTGAAACGTTCTAATCTACCGGTCTCATGTCATCCAGCGCCTTGTTCAGCAGTTCATCCTTGGTTTCGCCGACATTATGGCAGGCAACACCGATACTGACTTTAAGCGGATGCGGGGTATCAAAACTGATCTTGTGTAGTTCCTTGCGCAGTCTGTCAGCTACGTACCCGACATTGGACGGTCTGCGATCCTTTACCAGCACCAGGAACTGATCATCGGTATAGCGGGTGGCGACATCTCCGCTGCGCAGGTTTGATCTTAGTTTCTGGGCGATAGCCAGCAGGGTGTAGTTTCCTTCAGTATTGCCGAATTTTCTGCTGATTTCACCGAGATTATCAACCTTGATCAGAACAATTGAAAAATTCTCCTCGTAGCGCAGATGATTGTTGATGAAACTTTCCAGATTGGAAATGGCAAAATTGCGGTTGCCGATCCCGGTAATCTCGTCAGAAAGAGAGAAACGGGCCAGCTGCTCCTGCAGGTAGGCGATGTTGAGCTTAAGCTCCTCCTCACTTGAAAACACCCTCAGGGTACCGGCAATATAATTCTGCACCACTCCGCTGTAATCGGTATATTTAACATGGGAGCCCCAGTAGCTTATGCCCAGGTTGGCAAGCTGCATAATCTTTAGGATCTGTCCCGCCGGCTCCATCAGAAGAGTTTTTTCCTGTTCAACAATCCCGGAGAATATATCAAGATCCTGCTTGAGATAACTGTTGTAGATGCGATCGAAGGCACGGTTGGAAAACACCACATTAAGCTGACTGTCCTTCATAAACAGAGGAACAGGAATTGATTCAATGGCCTCAATGTAAAGCTGGGATTTGTCATTGATGGCACTCTGGTAGTTCTTGCGGATCTCATTCATCAGCTTGATCTGCCTGCTTGTGCACTCAAAATCCATACTCTTCATTAAGGGATCTACAATCCAGTCCAGTGCAGAATCCAGGTCTGACATTTCTACTCTCCATCACGCAAAAACATATTCACAAATGATTATACAAGGATTTACAGAGTTATAGTGAAGACAGCATTTAAATATTTACAGCGGATCAACTTTTTAGCATCCGACGACACAACAATTGACCAGCTGAAAGGATCCCCTACACCGAAACATCACCATTGGAGATTTTTCCGATAACCCCGTTATAGATCCGTCGCAGGTCATCATGGTGCATTGTTACAAATCCGATATTGCCGGTCTTTGCCGCCTGCTCAACCTCCCGCGCCCGTTCCGACAGATAAAAGGCACCGATGGTCAGCGCAGAACTCTTCAGTCCGTGGACCTTGATCTGATAGTTGCTCCAGTCGCCATTGCTGTACAGTTCGTCAATTTCACTGAAAAGGTTTCCGGTACCGAACACCTTGAGCATTTTCCGGTAGAAATCGATATTGCCCATGCAGTAGCGCAGCCCCATTTTGGTATCAATCTCAGCCTCATCACTGATGCAGGCATCCTCCACGGTCTGCTGCATCTGCTGCGGCTCCCCGGTCAATTCCTGCGAATCTACCGCAATATCGCCGTCAATCAGCTCCCGCGGCAGATTCCTCAGCAGGATCTGCTCTAGTTTATAGGGTTCAATCGGTTTTGACAGAAAATCCTGGAAACCGAGTCTTTTATATTCCTGGGCGGCACCGTTAAGAGCATTGGCGGTAAGAGCGACAATAGGAACAGTTTCCCCGAACGGCATTTTACGGATCATGGAGGCGGTCTCCACCCCGTCCATGACCGGCATCATATGATCCATAAAAATCAGATCATAACGTTCCCTGGAAAACTGCAGCATGGCCTCTGCACCGCTGGTTACACAGTCAATCTCAGCTTTGTACGGTTCCAGTGCCCCGCAGGCAACCTGTATGTTGAGATCATTGTCATCAACTATCAGAATTTTTGCTTTTTTTGCAGTAAAGGTGGCCTTGTACACATCTGAACTGAGGGTTCTGCCGCGGATCTGCTTCACGCCGCCGATCGGAGTAGGATCTCTGGAACTGGTAAGTATGTAGCAGTTTACCGTGGTTCCCTTACCGTATACACTTTCAATTGAAATCTCCCCTCCCATCATATTGATCAGCAGCTTGGTAATCGGCAGACCGAGACCGGTTCCCTCCAGTGAGCGATCCCTGGTGGTGTCTATCTGGGCGAAATTATCGAAAATATGCTCGATTTCATCCTTTCTCATGCCGATCCCGGTATCCGTCACCCGGCAGATCAGTTTATTGTATTTTTCATCATGCTTCTCCATCCGCAGAGATACGGTTATAGATCCGTTGCGGGTGAATTTAACCGCGTTTCCCAGCAGATTTACCATAATCTGCTTGATCCTCACCTCATCACCGTACTGTTCATCCGGAATGTCAGGATCAAGATCCAGCACCAGCTTTACCGGTTTGTCATGGATCCTGATCTCGATCAGGGTGGCTACATCATTGATCAGCGATGAAAGTTTGTAGTAGGCATTGACAATCTCCATCTTGCCGGACTCGATCTTTGAGAAATCAAGAATATCATTGATAATGGACAGCAGTGTCTTGGAGGAGGATCTGATCATCGAGGCATAGCGTTTGGCCTTGGGGTCGGAGCTGTCACGCAGAATAAACTCCGACATTCCCATAACCGCATTCATCGGGGTTCTTATTTCATGAGACATGTTTGCCAGGAAATTACTTTTTGCCTTGTTGGCGGTTCGCGCCTGTTCCAGGGCATCAATGATTTCCGTCATTTCCACAAACAGTATATGCAGTCCGGCAACAGTTCCGTTCCGCACCATCGGTCTGATTACAATCTGCCAGTCAATTTTTCTTTCCCCGCAGCATGCCCGGATCAGATAGGGCTCCGCCGCCTGTCCCTCCAGCACTTTGGAACATTCAGATATAAGCTGGTGCAGCTGTTTTGGTGAAAGGATGTTCTTCATTACAAGACTGAGCGGCAGCCCGTTGCGCAGCTGCTCGTTACTGTAGGATTTTTCGTACTGAAAATAAACGTCGGAGGTCATCACCGTCTGCATTCTGCTGTCGGTCAGGATCAGCAGATACGGGGCGCTTTTGAGCACCTGGCTGATATAAAAACTCTGCTTCAGACTGTCTCTTCTGATACAGTCCGTCTGCGCATTGGCTGTTTTAAGAATTTCATTTTCCCTGCGGAGCTGTTCCAGTTCGCTGCGGAGTTTTTCCATCTCCTCAGAATATATGTTTTCATCCCGTGTCTGCATAATTATTTCTTCCCGTCAGAATTGTATAATTTGCACGGTGCTACTGTTCCGGCTTCTCCCTTCCGCACATCGTGTAATCAGGATCCTCATCGATCATTTCCAGCATAATTCTGCCGATTTCAGGATCAAACTGCGTTCCGAGTCCGTTCTCGATTTCCTCGCGGACAAAATTCTGCGGCAGAGCCTTGCGGTAGCTTCGGTCTGAACTCATGGCGTCGTAGCAGTCGGCAACACAGATTATTCTTGCTATTTCCGGGATCTCCCCGCCTTTCTTGCCATCAGGGTACCCCGTCCCGTCATATCTTTCATGGTGCCAGCGCGCACCGTAATACAGGATCGGCATCACGGAGATGGTCTTGAGAATTTCATACCCCTTGGTTGTATGGGACTTGATAATTTCATATTCCTCATCCGTCAGCTTGGCAGGCTTGTCGATTATCCCGTCCGGAATGGCTATTTTCCCCACATCATGCAGCAGCGCAACACTGTAGATTTCCTTCTGCTCGGTCTGGGTCTTGCCCACACGTCTGGCAATCTCCCTGGCATACCTGGCAACCCTGCGGGAATGACCGTTGGTATAGGAGTGTTTGGCATCTATTGCCCCTGCGAGAGCGAAAATTGTCTGATCCGACAGTGACTGCAGCCGGTTGTTGGTAATCATCAGCTCCTTGGTCTTCTTCTTTACCTCCTCCTTGAGATCATTCTGCAGATGACTGAGTTCTATCACTCTGCGTACGCGGTGGATGGCAATCTGCATCACCAGGGGCTTGGAAAGGTAATCCATCGCTCCGGACTGAAAGATCTCGGCCTCGGTATCCAGATCCTCGTCGCCGGTCATAACAATCACCGGAATTCTTGATCCGCCCTCCTGTTCAGACAGACGGTTCATCACATCAAAACCGTCCATATCCGGCATGTGCAGATCCATCAGCAGTAAATCAGGCTTCTCTGATTTGATTATTTCCAGTGCAGCCGCACCTGTTTCTGCTGTTATCACGTTGTAGCAGATATTGAAAAGAGCTGATGCGGACATAAGATTCACAGGATCATCATCAACAATAAGAATGGTGCTTTTCTTTCTGATCCTCAGGGCATCCCTCACTTTCTGAATCAGTTTCTCCGGCAGGGACGGCTTTTTGATGAAGTTGATTACCCCCAGCCGGTACGCATTTGAAATATCGGTTCTGACAGAGGATGACACCATCATGGTCACCTTGATCCAGGATATAGCCGGATTGGCACGGATCTCCTCAAGCAGCCGGAAAACCGTGCTCTGGGATGATTCAAACCCCAGCAGCAGCAGATCAAACTGGCACTCTTTCAGCATTCTGACACAGTCGTCATAATCAGAAACTGCAGAAACATCATAACCAACTTCCCGCAAAACCATTTCCGTAACCATCAGGTTGATCTCATCCTGATCAGCAATAAGTATTTTTTCCATTTTTTTTACCAGACAGAAAACTTTCCAAGCTAGATCATATAGTTATGGAAATACTATTATTTTTACTGTGTTATCAATTATTGAATTTACTGATTGATCAAGATCATAAAAACAAGAAAAAGGGAGACTGAACCATTCAGTCTCCCTGATATGGAAGGAAATAATTCAGCCTCTACTTGGTCAGCAGATCCAGGAACTGGCTGATATTCTTCTTGCCGAACTGCGGAGATTCATCATTTATCACAATGCATGGCACACTCATAATCTGATATTTCTCTTTAAGATCAGGAAAATGCTGCAGATCATATACCTTTACAGAAACCCGGTTGGACATGGTGGCAATTTTCTGAGCTGACATAACAGTTTCCGGACACATGGTGCACGACAGTGAAACAAAGATCCTGACGTTTTTCTCCGAAATAATTTTTGAGATCCCGGCAAGATCCTCATCATCAATTTTCTGTCCCGGACCGGCCACATTGTACAGACCGATAATGAAGGAGTTGAATTCATGACCTCCAGGAACCGCATGAAACTCCAGCCCGGTCTCCTCCCCGGCACTGTTCAGGATTTTAATCACCGGTACATTCGGACTGTCGGAATCCGTGGCTATCTCCTCGATTCTGGTCAGAACATTCGGCGACATTCCCTTGAATTCACCGATGAAGGATGCGATTTCCCTGCCGAAAGAGGTACGGTTGATTTCACCCTTGATGGTAACAGTCGATGAAAACTTGTCAAACAGCGGTACCAGCTGGGCTCTGATCTGATCGGTTATAAAGGATCCGCCCTGCTCCGCGGAGGCTTTCTCCTCCTTCGGAGCCTCCACCGGCACTGCAGCCGGCCGGTTCACCGCCCTTACCTCAAACTGAGGAAGCCCCAGTTTCTCATGCATGGCCGCCGCGTGTTTCTCCGCCTCGGTTGCGGCAACCGCACCGTCGGAGACTGCTGTCACCACCTGACGCAGATTCTTGATGCACACATCACCTGCGGCATAGATTCCGTCCACCGTGGTCTTTCTGTTCGCGTCGGTTACAATATATCCTGATTCATCAAGTTCCACGCCGCAGCCGGAATCTCTGATCCATCCGGTTTCAGGTTCATAACCGGCAAAAACAAAGACGCCGAGCAAGTCGCCCTGCGGTGCGGTATGCTCTGTCACATCACCGGTCTGGTTGTTTTTAAGCACCACCTTCTGCAGCACCCCGCTGCCTGATACCTCAACCACCTCGGTATTGAAATTAACCTTTATTTTATCGTATTTTTTCAGTTCATCCACCACCGACTGGGCACAGGAGAATCTGGCCTTTCTAACATTGATGGTCACCGATTTTGCATATCTGGTAAGGAAGATGGACTCCTCCACCGCGGCGAATCCTCCGCCGATCACAAATACATCTTTACCGGTAAAAAACTCACCGTCACAGGTCGCACAGTACGCAACCCCGCGGCCGCGGAACTCATCCTCTCCGGTAAATCCGATCCTGCGCGGGTGGGCACCGGTGGCAATCACCACGGCAAGCGTACGGTATTCCTGTCTGGTTCCCTTTACAATAAAAGTTCCGTCCTCCTGCTTCTGAATGCCGGTAATCTGATCTTTGGCAAATTCGGCACCGAAACTGTCGGCCTGGATTTTCATGGTGGCGGTAAGCTCCTTTCCGGAAACGCTCAGAATGCCGGGATAATTCACCACTTCGGAGGTAATGGTAATCTGACCTCCGGTATTCTCCTTTTCAACCACCAGAACTCTGTAACGTGCTCTGGCCATATAGATCGCGGCAGTCAGACCGGCGGGACCGGAGCCGATTATCACTAAATCATACATCTTTGTTAAACCTTAAATAAATGATCTCTGAATGCGGGAAATGCGGCCGCTTCGCAGCCGCAGTGCAATGTGAAGGAAAAGAAAGCCGGCTGCTACAGCAAACCTACCAGATCGAGACTAGGCTTGAGAGTTTCAGCGCCCGGCTGCCATTTTGCAGGACATACTTCATCTCCGTGCTCTCTTACAAACTGCAGCGCCTGGATTTTTCTGAAAAGTTCATCTGCGTTTCTGCCTACATTGCCGCTGTTAACCTCATAAGCCACAATCTTTCCGTCCGGATTAACCACAAAGGTTCCTCTTTCAGCCATTCCGTCGTCCTCAATCATAACGTCGAAGGCACGGCTGAGTTTACCGGTCGGATCAGCCAGCATCGGATAGGTAATCTTTTTAATACGGTCGGAATGATCATGCCATGCCTTGTGAACAAAGTGTGAATCGGTTGAAACACTGAAAATCTGACAGCCGATCCGGTTGAAATCATCCATCTTGTTCTGCAGATCTTCCAGCTCGGTAGGACAAACGAAGGTAAAATCGGCAGGATAGAAGAAAAATACCGTCCATTTGCCCATAATATCGGCTTTGGTTATTTTTTTGAATTCACCGTTAACAAAGGCCTGAACTGCAAAATCTTCCACTTCTTTATTGATCAGAGACATATCCTAAACTCCTTTTTTTATTGAAAACTCAACAGTATAGTAGCAACAGATTCAACCGCATACAATGTGTATAGATATCGTTTCTGCTACAAAATTATACGGAATTTAGAGCACGTTCACATATTTGGAGCAAACCAGGAATTGAACAGGTAGCCGCAGCATCCGGTGGACATAAACATCATTGACTGATTAAAAAAATTTGAGCAGCACGTAATACTGAGAAAAATTCTCTCATAACTTGAAATAAAAAGCCGCAGCTGTACTAACAACCGCGGCCGTATAACCGTTTTCAGCGGATCCGGTTATATGTTAAAAAGACTTCTGCGCTGAACATCAGCGTTCTGTGCCCGATCTCTCAGGACATGATCCATCAGTACAATGGCGCACATTGCCTCGGCAATCGGAACTGCACGGATCCCCACACACGGATCGTGTCTGCCTCTGGTAACAATTTCGGTTTCATTGCCATCCCTGTCGATAGTCCGGCCGGGGATCAGAATACTTGAAGTAGGCTTGAGAGCCATTGCGATCACGATATTCTGACCGGTACTGATCCCGCCGAGAATACCTCCGGCACGGTTGCTGCTGAATCCGGTTGCAGAAATAAGATCCCGGTGTTCAGAGCCTTTCTGCTCAACCACATCAAAACCGGCTCCGATTTCAACCCCCTTTACGGCATTGATGCCCATCATGGCATACGCTAGATCTGCGTCAAGACGGTCAAAAACCGGCTCTCCGAGACCTGCAGGAACTCCGGAGGCGACCACCTCAACCCTGGCACCGATGGAATCACCCTCTTTTTTAAGATTTCTCATCAGTTCCTCAACCTCGGCCAGTTTATCCGGATCTGCAAAGAAGAACGGATTGTTCTCAACCTGGGACAGTTCGATCTTTTCTGCCTTAACCCCGCCGATCTGGGACAGATAACCGCGGATCGAAATATTGTATCTTTCGCGCAGATATTTTTTGGCTATGGCTCCGGCGGCTACTCTTACCGCAGTTTCACGGGCAGAAGATCTTCCGCCGCCGCGGTAGTCTCTGATCCCGTATTTTTCAAAATAGGTGTAGTCAGCATGACCCGGTCTGAATTTATTCATGATCTCGGAATAATCCTGGGAACGCTGCTGGGTGTTTTCGATCATAAGCCCGATGGAGGTTCCGGTGGTTCTGCCTTCAAAGACACCGGATATAATCTTTACCAGATCATCCTCCTTGCGGGGGGTGGTAAACTGGTTGCGGCCCGGTTTGCGACGATCCAGATCCGGCTGCAGATCCGCCTCTGACAGTTCCATTCCCGGCGGTACACCGTCCACTATCGCCATCAGACCGATCCCGTGACTCTCGCCGCAGGTTGTTACTCTGAAAACAGATCCTATTGTATTTCCTGACATTTAAATATAATCCTTAAAACTGATAACTGAGAAGTTCTTCCCTGGTTGCAGCAAACACGCCGTTGCCGCCGTTTTTAAACTCGATGAATCTGAAACTGTAGTCCGGATAACGGGCTGTAAGGTTCACCATACTGTTGCCGACCTCGCAGATCAGCCAGGCTCCATCTTTCATGTATTTCGGAGCCTCACGGAGAATTCTGATGGTAAGATCCAGGCCGTCCTCCCCGGATTCAAGGGCAAGACGCGGTTCATGCAGATATTCCTCCGGCATGTTGTTCAAATCAACCTCATCCACATACGGAGGATTGGCTATAATCAGATCGTAACTCATGCCCTCAAGTTTCTCGAACAGATCTGACATAATCGGGGTAACCAGCTCTTCAACTCCGATATTCTCAATATTGGTATAGCATACATCAATGGCATCCTCGGAAACATCCACCGCATCAACCAGCGCCGCCCCGTCCATGGTAACTGCGGTTGCAATGGCAATACAGCCGGAACCGGTACACATGTCAAGGATCTGGAAACCTTCCTGATCCTGAGGAAGATATCCTTCAAACCTGTTCTTTATCAGTTCTCCAATCGGGGATCTGGGGATCAGAACACGCTCATCCACATAAAACGGAATATTGCAGAACCAGGAGATATTGGTCAGATATGCAGTCGGAATATGTTCGAAAATTCTTTTAACCGCAAATTCGGCGATTTCCTTTCTTTCCCTTACGGTCAGTCTGGTATCGTAAAATTCCTCAATTTCCGAAAACTCCAGATTGAGAACTGGAGCCAGCATCAGCTGTGCCTCTTCAAAGGCGTTGTCGGCACCGTGGCCGTAAAAAACATCCGAAGCATCAAATGTAGTGATCAGATATCTCATCACATCACCAACTGTCTGCATTTCACTGACAATTTCCTCTCTTACTTCACTTTCTTCCAATGAAAACATATCCAATCTCCATAATCAGGGCAGGCGGTCCTGCGGCAGGGTTCTGTAAAAAATTCCGATATTCTGATCCGGTCCTGTGCTTTCAACCGGCCTTTCGAAAACTAATCCGTAAGATCCATCCGGACACCCGGATAAATCTCTGTTTGAGTGAATTGTACTGTTTCTGCAGTATGTCACAGAACAGCACCAATTATAATATCCATCATGAACTGTTTCAAATACAAATGGTCTCAGGCTCACCGTTTCCCTATGGTACAGCGCAGCCGGAAAGCAAAAAAGCCGACCGTGCAGAAACACGGACGACTTTGCCATTGTTAAAATTAAAAAGGAATCAAAAATATTCAACAAAAATTATATAAGCTGAGCAATTTTCGAATTTATCTCCCGAACCGTGTCTTCTCGAACCTTGTCATGATCCTTGGGAAGAACTACCATCCCGTGGTCAAATGAAAAACTGCCTCTTCCTGATATTGAAAACTGTCCCTTAAAGAAAACTTTAACATGTTTTGCAATCATTCTAGGAGAGTAATTTTTGAATATGCGCATACAGGATCCTCACAAACAAAGCAGAAAGGCGGCTGGAACGATACTTTCGATCACTTACATATGGGGTTATATGCACAGAACGGTCAGATTGCAAATATTAAGCATTAAGGTCGTAACAATTTGTGGAATAGATCACCTTAAGTTTTTCTCCGTCCCCGTTACTGTCCAGAATGTTCAGATCTGCAGGGTTCATGAAACCGGAAAGATGATTTCCGGCCAGTTCTCTCACCAGCATTCCCACAAGCGGCATATGGCTGATCACCAGCACCTTTTTCCCCTCATCATGCAGCACCCGCAGATAATCGGCAATACCGCTGTCTGCACTGGGAACAAGCTCCCTGGTGATGCTCACCTCGCTGATCCCGACAGCCTCCCTGATGATTTCAAGGGTCTGAAGGGTTCTGATGTACGGGCTTACCATTACCAGATCAAAGGTTATATTCTGCAGACGCAGATATTCGGCTCTTTTACGTACATCGGCAATTGCGTCCGCGGTAAGCCGTCTGTTGAAATCGCTGTCACAGCTGCACTGCGCAGCGCCGTGTCTCATTATTACAATCATGATGATCTCCGAATGCAAAATACCGGAAAAACAAATCAAACTTCCTGTACTTCAGTACCGGTCAGACCGGAAGCGGAGGAATAATTTTAAGGGCGGAGAGGATCAGGAATACCGTATATGCAGCATATACCGACAGCAGAACGGCTCCGCAGATGCGCCCGATGGTACCGTACCTGACATTCTTACGGTACCGGTATCCCATCGGAACCAGAGCCACCGTAAGCACCAGCATCAGAAGAAAATCACGGTACAGAACAATACGATCAAGATCGATCGTCTTGATCGCAGCGGCGATACCCACCACCATCATGGTGTTGAACATATTGGAACCGACAATATTTCCGATGGCCAGATCATCCTGCCCCTTTCTGGCGGCAACAATCGAGGATGCCAGTTCCGGAAGTGAGGTTCCGACAGCCACCACGGTAAGACCGATAATCACATCAGGAACCTCGAGCATGGTGGCAATTTCCACCGCACCCCACACCAGTGCCCTGGAACTTCCCATCATCAGAAGCAGACCGGCGATCAGCCAGGCAATCGAACCGCCGAGAGACAGACTGCTGCTGTCCGGGATCTCCTCCTGCGGTTCATCCTTTCCGCTGGATTTGAATGACCAGAACATAATCCCGGCAAAAACCGCCAGCATGATCCATGCATCGGTACGTGAAATTTCAAGATCCCACAGAAGTACAGCGGAAAGCAGGGTCACCGCAATCAGCAGCGGCAGTTCACGGAAAATCACCGAAGCCTTGACCTTAATCGGAATTATCAGTGCGGTGACTCCGAGAATGAGAGCGATATTGGCAATATTCGAACCGTATGCATTACCAATGGCTATACCGGAGTTTCCCTGGGATGCGGAAACCGCTGAAACGATCATTTCTGGGGCAGAGGTGCCGAAACCTACTATCACCATTCCGATAAAAAAAGGGGACATTCCCAGGCACCGGGCAGTCCCGGAGGCTCCAAGAACAAATCTGTCCGCACTGTAAACCAGGACCGCCAGTCCCGCAATTATTGCGACAGCTGCAAAAAACAAATCCATACCAGTCTTCTCTTAAATTTAAATCTACCACACGGGCCAGTCAGGGCCCGTTCCCGATATTATCTACAATATAGCACTAAAACTCAAATTTTTTGCACCACCGAAACGACTGTCTGCAGGTACCTCCGGACAGCGCTTATCATGACTTTGTATTGATATTGTCACTACAGATATGATAAAATAAACCTGTTGTTTAATGATATTCAGGCATCAGGAAAGACATGAGTAACACTTATATTCAGGTAAGAACCAATCAGAACGACAAAGAGCAGGCTTCAGCCATCCTTGACAAGCTAGGAACCAATATTTCCACCGTAGTTAACATGCTGCTAAAACAGATCATCATGACCAAAGGAATCCCTTTTGAAATTAAAATGAACAGTCCGTATAACGAAGATGAAGAGATCATCGAAATCAATGCCACCATGGCCATGGAGGATCTTGCACTTGACAGGGATGATGTGAAACTGGTCAGAGAATATCAGAATTCCTCAGCTGATCAGCAGGAAAACATCAGAAAGCGTCTCATCAGTGAATTACAGGAGTCCTGATGGATACCGCCTACTGCTATTCCGGAACAGAGGTACTGCGCAACAGACTCAATATTCGCAGTGCAAAAAAGCTCAGTATCGCCGAGCGCAAGCTGACCATGCTGCGCATTGCCGATCTCCTGCGCCGTCCGGTTGTGGGCAGATTTGATCTCAAACACCTGTGCAGAATTCATGAATACATTTTCCAGGACATCTATTCCTGGGCAGGTCAGATCAGAACCGTGGAAATTGCCAAGGGAACATATTTCTGCAAAACCGAGTATATCACCGGTATGCTCAACAACCTGTTCAATGAACTTCGGGAGGAAATGTTCCTGAAGGAGCTGCACGGCAGCAAACTGGTATGCCGTCTTGCCTACTATATGAGTGAAATCAACGCCATCCATCCTTTCCGCGAGGGTAACGGACGAGCCCAGCGCGAATTCATCCGCGAACTTGCTCTCCAGAACGATGTGATTATCCACTATGAATCAGTAACCGCCGAACAGATGATCAATGCCAGCATCGAATCTTTCAACGGCAACTACGGACCGATGGAGGATCTGCTCAAAAACTGCATCGCCTACTGATCACCACCCGTCACCGCCGGCCGGTCCTTTTTCAAACAGCACCGCAGCCTCTGAAAAAAATATTCTGTACTAAAAACTGCTAAAAAATGCGATAATTACCCGTCAGTTAATAAAAAAAACAGATTTATTGATAACGATTTACAATAGGATTTTAATATGAAAATTTGCATTGTCGGTGCGGGATATGTAGGTCTCTCCCTTGCAGTAATGCTTTCAACGAAATATGAAGTGCATCTGGTGGAAATCAGCGGGGAGAAGGTAAATCTTCTCAGACAGAGAAAATCACCGATCAGGGATGAATACATTGAAAAATATCTTGCAGAAAAGGAACTGAATCTCACAGTATCTTCAGATCTTGCAGCCTCCGTTGCCGGTGCAGATTTTGCAATTGTGGCAACCCCGACAAACTACGATCCTAAATTAAACTACTTTGATGTATCATCCGTGGATACCGTGGTTGAACAGATTACCGGACTTTCACCTGAAACCTATATCGTAATCAAAAGTACCCTGCCGGTTGGATATACCGAGGACAGTTCCCGCAGGCACAGGACTGATCGTCTGTTTTTCTCTCCTGAATTTCTGCGCGAGGGCAAGGCTCTCTATGACAACCTCTACCCTTCCCGTATTATTGTGGGCAGTAGCGATACCGCCATCGGTCAGAAGTTTGCAGATCTGCTCAAATCAGTGGCACTGAAGGATGATGTTCAGACTCTCATTATGAATCCGACCGAGGCTGAATCGGTAAAACTCTTTGCCAATACCTATCTTGCCATGCGTGTGGCATACTTCAACGAACTTGATACCTATGCGGCCACCAAGGGACTGGATACGGCAAAAATCATTGAAGGCGTCTGCCTTGATCCGCGCATCGGAAATTTCTACAACAATCCGTCCTTCGGCTACGGCGGATACTGTCTGCCTAAAGATACCAAACAGCTGCTTGCAAACTACAACAATGTTCCAAGCACTCTGATCCGCGCTATCGTTGATTCCAATACCGTAAGAAAGGATTTCTTGGCAGAGGATATTATCCGGAGAAATCCGAAAACCGTCGGCATCTACCGCCTCGTTATGAAGAGCGGCTCGGACAATTTCAGATCTTCATCAATCCAGGGGATCATGAAAAGAATCAAAGCCAAGGGTATAGAGGTTGTAGTTTATGAACCGATGATGAAGGAGGACTCATTCTTCAATTCGAAGGTTGAAAGAGATCTTACCGTGTTCAAACAGGAATGCGACGTCATTGTTTCAAACCGCATGAGCAGCGATCTTGATGACGTATCAGAAAAAGTCTACACCCGTGATATTTTCAATCACGACTAATCTCATCTATTTTTAATAAATACTCTGCGCGGGATTTTTTAATCCCGCGTTTTTTTTCAGTCATGAGTCAGAGATTTTTCTGATCATTCAATAGCATGTATGATGCTAAATTGGATCCTGCAAGCAGGACGGACGGCGGCACGGTGATAATATACATAGTAACCGTTATCGCATATACAGCCGTCGCCGCATACGTAGGCAGCGTAATTATTTCTTCCTCCGTGCGTTCGCAGCCACCAGCTGGTGTTGCCGAGCTGTAGATCAACTGCACCTAGACTCAGTGCGAACAATGTCACCCTGCACGCCCGGTCGCAGCAGTTATGGAAATATTTTTCTGCTTCTTCAGTACTAAGGCAGAATACTAAATCATTCGTTTCAGGACCGTAATCATTTTGATTTATGGTAGTCACAACGGCTTTTCTCTCAGTTTCACTGAAAGCTTCCATCAAAAAATCATTATTACACCATTTTCGAAGATCACAGTCATTCCAGGATACAGCAGTATACTCGTGGTGGTACTGTTTACAATCTATGGCATCATCTGTTATCAGCAGAGCGGTACAGCCGTCAGTTTCCAGAATTCTCCATTCCAGCGGTTCCTTCTTACCGCCGCTGTTTTTGAAATAATTTCCAAAGGTTATTATTTGGCCAGATTTAAGATCAATTGTTCCCATTCTGATATTATTATTTTAAATCTGATTGTTATGCCCCCAAAAATATTTCCCAAAGCATCACGTTATGATTCAATATTAATTCTACAGGCGAGGCGAACAGCAAAATTATCAAGGCTTACACTACAGCCATTTTTGCTGACAAAACCATGACTATCGACGTAGTTGGCGGTATAGGATGCATAGTAATTTGGATGATTGTTCGAGCGAAGCCACCAATATGCGCAACCATTTCCTCCGTCGTACGCTCTGTTTTGCAATGCATACGACGTAGCCTTACATATTCGATTCTTGTTATCCCCAAAATATTTTATAGCTTCATCTGTACTAATACAGAATATTAAATCATCTGTTTGCAATCCGTAATTATTCTGATTTATGGTTGTAACAATTAATTTTTTTTCTGTTTCACTGAAAGTATCCCTAATAAAATCTCTATTACACCATTTCCTCAAGTCACAGTCATGCCAAGAAACGATAGTTTCCTTGTGGTGATACTGTTTACAATCTATGGCATTTTCAGTTATCAACAGAGCTGTTTTTCCATCTGTTTCCAGTACTCTCCACTCCAAAGGTTCTTTTTTATTATTGTTGTTTTTGAAATACCTTCCAAATTTAATTACCTGACCATTTTTGAACTCCTTGGGAAGTTCAACCGACAATTCCTCTACATGTTCATCAGTAACCTTATTACCTGATATTGAGTGGTTTTGCTTCCAAGCGTTTCTATAATCTGACAACGAATCATAGATTTGCTTAATTTTTTCAAGTGCATTACGTATGTCATCTCTTACCAATGAAACTTTATTAATATTTTTCCGGTGTAGATCAAAGAAATTATCATAGCTGTTTATATTGTAGTTCGAGATCGCGGTGTGAGCTAGTTCAAACTTTAATTTTTTTAAACCTTAATTTATTTTTCAGAACGGAATTCTACAGTGCATAAATCCCATTAGACTGGTTTAGCGACATATTATCCATTTAAGAAGCGGTTTGAAGCCTATTCAGGGTGAGCAAAACCTGTAAACTACAGTTGGTTTACTTTCCCT
>ODAI013631831.1_pt1 | contig 17384 bp, 19 predicted proteins | sample 1539321 | NCBI WGS metagenome assembly ODAI01 (sample SAMN02144231, study PRJEB22623) | gut metagenome | biome: sheep rumen | host: Ovis aries | place: New Zealand | reverse complement strand
TTGACGGCGTTCACGAAGAATATCAATTGGTGGAAGGACTGAAGTTTGATGCTGAAGGAAACTTGTGGTGTCTCAACAGTCAGGCACCTACGAAATGTATCCTGAAACTCGATCGCAACGGCAAATGGTCAAGTTATGATCATGCAGAACTGATGAAACTGAACGATGATGTCGACAATAAAAGTCTTGGCACACTCGAACGCATGATTCTTGATAGTCGTAATCTTCTTTGGTTTGTAAACGACCACTGGACCATTCCTTCACTTTATTGCTATAATCCCGCTACTGACCAGCTGACAGCATTCACCAAAATCACCAACCAAGACGCCACTTCCTATTCGTTCGACTATGTCCATTGCGTGAAAGAAGACAAGTCTGGACGCATCTGGATTGGAACCAACGTGGGTCCTTTCTATTTAGAGCCCTCTGAGTTCAACAGTTCGAATCCCGTCTTCACGCAAGTGAAAGTTCCTCGTAACGACGGTACAAACTATGCTGACTATCTTCTTAGCGGTGTAGATATTTCTGCTATTGCTATTGATGCAGGCGGACGCAAATGGTTTGGCACATACGGAAACGGCGTTTATCTCATCAGCGAAGACAACATCCAACAAATACACCATTTCACAACGAGCAATAGTAAACTGATTTCTGACAACATCGAAGACATCGCCATCAACGATAAAACGGGAGAAGTGTTCTTTGCAACCAGCAACGGGCTTTGTTCGTTCATGAGTGATGCAACGACGCCAAATGACGAAATGGACAAAGATAATGTTTATGCTTATCCAAATCCTGTCACACCCGAATACAACGGATTGATTACTATTGTAGGACTTTCCTATAATGCAGATATCAAGATTGTCACCAGCAACGGTTATCTGGTGGCTGAGGGGCGCAGTAATGGAGGTTCGTTTACTTGGAACGGATGCGACAAAAATGGCAAACGAGTCGCTTCTGGCGTGTATATGGTTATGAGTTCCACTCAAGAAGGAAAGAAAGGAACCGTATGCAAGATTGCTGTCATCAACTGATTCGCCGCTTTTCCATTCATCAGCATTGGAGCATCTTGACTATCATTGTGCTCACTCCGTTCTTTTTAGCTGGAGCAATACCCATTCTTCCCACATTCGATGATTGGACATCGCTTGTTTCACCTTCATTCGAACCATTCTTCTCAAAAGAAAGATTCCTCTTTTTCGGTTATCATTGGCGACCATTTGATTCCATTTTCGGATATATTGTAGGGCGAAATCAACAACTTCTCTTTCCCTTGCTCAATCACATTTGCGTTGTATTGGGACACGTTTGTGGTGCAATTCTCTTGTTTCTGATAGCAAGAAAACTCCGCCTCAATTCATTCGCTTGCAACATTGCCACACTCTTTTTCTTCCTTTCGCCTGGAATGTTGGCAACTGTGTTGGCTGTAGACGGCCTTAATCAGACTTATGCCAACCTTTGGGCACTATTGTCCACCTTATTATATTTATCGCTTCAGGGGAGAAAAAAATACATCGCTTGGCTGTTTTTCATCTTTATTGCCACACTCTGCAAGGAAAACGCATTGATGTATGCGCTTATTTCGCCCATTCTTGCATTCTCTTTCAGCATTATCAATCGCTCAATTTTGCGTAAAGACCTCTTTATTGGTATCGCTATAATGATTGCTTACGCACTTGCAATACTGCTTTTACCCAGCAACATCGATATTCATCCCGAATATGTCCCTAGCGTAGATAAAACCATAAAAGATGTCTTCAAATTTCTCCTCTCCACTTGGTTTGCTGTTGATTTTGTCAGTCTACTCTATCCACCCAAAAGAGATATTCTCATAGCAGCTATCACTTTACTGCTTTCATTGCCTTTATTATACTTTGTTTTTATCAAAAATATCAAGTCATTTTTCAATAAACAACTAATAGGACTTCTCATCTGCCTTCTTCTTGCTGTAGCTCCTCACATCTTGACGGTCTTCAGTATGATGCACACCTACGCAGGGTTACCTTTTGCAGCAATCATCATCGCCACCGTTATTCATAAAAACACGATGACAACAAATTGGAAATGGGCGATTATCTTATATTTCATTGCAGCTATTTTCGTTGATATTCATCTCACTCTTCTTTCCTATCAATCAGGCTTAGTTGGAAAAGAAATGGCACAAAAAGCTATTCAGAAAACACTATCAACACCTAGCACCCAACACCCAACACCCCAATCCGTTTATATTGTCATCATTGAAGACCTTCATCCGCATTTCTCTTCATTCTGTGTTCCACCATCTGAAGCATTCGGATGGGGTAGGGCAGCACAATATGAAAACAACTATATCTGGCCTGTTGAATTGAATGATACGATTATAGAGCGGAATGAACAATATAAACAAAACGCTATGAAAATAGCGCAAACAGCTTTGAAACAACGTCAGGCTGACTGCGCTTGGATTATTGACGACATCAATATTGAAGTCATCAAATAACAACTGATTTTCTTCTATTTTCTTCTATATTCCTTCCCGCTCGCTAATCAAGTAGACAGGACGATTCTTTGTTTCGTGGAAAATGCGTCCTAAATATTCGCCGATGATTCCTAATGACAAGAGTTGAACGCCACCTAGGAACAAAATCAATATGACTAACGTTGGATAACCTTGCACAGGTTCGCCATAAAGAATGGTTTTTACCAATACGTAACACATATAGATGAATGCCACAAACGACACCAGAATTCCTATTACAGTCGATATTCGCAAAGGGGCAGTAGTATAGGAAGTGATGCCTTCAACTGCCAGATTGAAGAGTCGATGATAAGTAAACGATGAACGACCTTTTTCGCGATCGGCTTGTTGGAAAGAAATCTTCTTTTTCTTGAATCCAATCCAGCAGTAAAGACCTTTTGTATAACGTTGTGTCTCACGCAATTTCTTCATCGAATCGATGCACTTACGATCCAACAAACGGAAATCGCCAACGTTTGGTAACACGTCTACTTTTGCCATTCTTTGCAACAACCGATAATAGAGCATCGAAAGTTTACGGCGAAGCCAACTTTCTTTTCCTCTGTTCAACCGTTCTGCATAGACATCATCATAACCTGATTCCCATTCACCAATCATCTCAGCCATCAATTGAGGCGGATGTTGCAAGTCAGCATCCATGATAATCACACAATCACCTGTTATGTGATCGAATCCGGCCAACATCGCATTCTCTTTGCCAAAATTGCGAGACAAACTGATGAAGCACACCCGATTGTCACGCTCACGCAACTGTTTGATTCGCGAGAGTGTATCATCGTAGCTTCCATCCTCCACAAACACAATCTCCCACAAATAGCCGTCTATCGAAGAAATGCTATCTGTAAGCTGCTCATATAGCCTTTCAATGTTGTCTTGCTCGTTGTGGCAAGGAATGAGAATCGATATTTTTTTCAACGTCAAAACGATTTATAATCAATGATTAAGACAGTTCCAACATGCGATTGATTGACTTCACGGCTTCTTTTGCAACAGCTTCGTCAACCTCTACAGTAGGCCATTCATATTTCAATGCATTATAGATTTTCAACAACGAATTCATCTTCATAAACTCGCATTCGTTGCATTGACAACCTACGCTTCCCTCACTCACTTCTGGCGGAACAGGATAGAACGACGTATCAGGACAAGAACGCTGCATCTCGTGCAATATTCCTGACTCGGTTGCAACGATATATTCGTTTTCAGGATGAGCTTGAGCATATTTCAACATCACAGCCGTTGAACCCACCACATCAGCCAAAGCCAGCACAGGACCTTTACATTCCAAGTGAGCCATCACGATGGCATCAGGATGTTCTTCCATCAACTTCACAATCTCGCCTACAGAAAAACGCTCGTGAACATGACAACCACCATTCCAAAGCAACATCTCGCGGCCAGTTACCGAATTGATATACGAACCCAGATTATAGTCAGGACCGAAGATTATCTTAGCATCTTCAGGGAAAGAATCGATGATTTTCTTGGCATTTCCACTCGTTACAACCACATCAGTCAATGCTTTCACGGCAGCTGTAGTATTCACATAGCTCACCACTTGATAACCAGGATGCTCGTCCTTGAATTTCTTCAAGTCTTCAGCCTTGCATGAATCAGCCAACGAACATCCGGCATTCAGGTCGGGAGCCAATACTGTCTTCTCTGGAGAAAGTATCTTGCAAGTCTCAGCCATGAAGTGAACACCACACATCACCATCATCTTCGCGTCCGTCTCGGCTGCTTTGCGAGCCAAAGCCAACGAGTCGCCAACGAAGTCGGCAATGTCCTGAATGTCGCCCGTAGTATAATAATGTGCCAGAATGATGGCATCTTTCTCTTTGCAAAGCCGGCGTATTTCGGCTTTCACATCGATTCCTTCAGGCAGAGGTTCGTCAATGAAACCTTTCTCAATCCATTCGTTTTTCAACATCGTTTTATATTTTTATGTTTTAATTCTAAATTTATAAATAGACAAAACAGAACAAGAAGTGGTGTGAATTGGTTGATAAAAAAACACTCTTTTTGTTGCTCATTTCGTTATCAACTTGAGATTTCACGCTTTTCACAATCGTTGTTCATTGTTTATCGTTGATACTGAACTCGATAGATGGGTTATCCACAAATTCAGTTTTCGGTGCAAATATAACAAGTTTATATCTTTTTTCGTCATTTTTGAGTGGAAATCTTGTAGAAAAGTCGTGAAAAAGTTGTGTTAAATGCACCATTTGATGTTAGTTGTGTGCTTTTTGACGAGTTATCCACACGTTTTTACCACAGTTATCCACATGGTTTTCCACAGTCAAAAACCACCTCTTGAATATCAAGAGTTATCATCTGGTGTAGTAAAATAAATTAATTTACCAAGTAAAATAAATTAATTTACCAAGTAAAATAAATTATTTTACAATGCAAAATAAATTATTTTATCGAGCAAAATAATTTATTTTACTTTATAAGAGCTATGCTTTGACAACGCTATATGCCGCAAATGACCATGTTATAAGCCACATATAAGAGACTTATATGTGGCAAATGACGACATAAAAAGATGTTTTTGGAAAAAAGACAGCTGATTTCGGCTGATTCTCATTTATAAATCGTAAATTTGCAGAGACGTAAAAGTTCGCAATGAAAAAATTTTTTCTATTCGTCATATTTGGATTGTTGGTCAGTTGTCAGAAGAAGACAGAGACGGTCGCTGATGCTTTGCAGAAGAAGGTTTTCAAAGATGAAGTGAGATTGAAGACCACTCCTGTGCAGAGCCAGGGACATAGTACGCTCTGCTGGATTTATGCGATGCTTGGGACAATAGAGACCGAACATTTGATGCAAGGCGATTCTGTGGTGCTTTCTTCGGATTATCTTGCACGGATGTTGTTGACTGAACAAGTTCGCGAACGCTATCTGACAAAAGGCAGGAAGCCGATTTCCATGCGGGGAATGATGCCGATGGCGATTCATTTGCTGGAGCAGTATGGAGTTGAACCGCTTGCGAGCTATCATGCAAAATCGAAGATTAACTATCATGTAGTTGGCCGGAAATTAGAGCAGATAACCGATGTTGCGTTGGCAAGAAGACAAGGTTTGGAGTATCTTGAGGAGAGAGTGAACGACTTGTTGGATTCAACAATAGACTTTATGCCGAAGTTTGTCTTCATGCTTGGTGCCGAATATACGCCGTTGGAGTTTGCACATAGTGTTTGTCAAAAGGATGAATATCAGGCATTTACGTCGTTCACTCATCATCCTTTCCATCAGCCGTTCGTGCTTGAGTTGGCGGATAATCAGATGAACGACGCTTTTATGAATGTTCCTATAGATACGCTGATGAATCGGATAGATAGTTCGCTTCGTGCAGGACATCCTGTTTGTTGGGAAGGAGACGTTAGTGAGCCAGGTTTTTCGTTCAAGAAAGGAATAGCCACCATTGACGTTTCATCCGACGTTCAATCTTTGCGGCAAGAGCAATTCGAGCAGTTCAAGACAACCGACGACCATTGTTTGGTACTTGTTGGAATCGCTCGAGACGAGAAAAATGAGAAATATTATTTGGCTAAAAATTCTTGGGGAACCCATAATGTTTATGGTGGATTCATGTATTTGTCGGAGAATTATGTGAAGTTAAAGACCATTGCGGTGATGATTAGAAGGTCATGAAGAAACTCTTTATATTCGATTTTGATGGCACAATAGCCGATACTCAGGGCATCATCACGAAGACGATGATGATGACGATTGACGAGTTGCATTTGGAAAAACGAACGGTAGAGGAATGTCGGGCGATGATAGGATTGCCGCTCGCTGAAGCGTTTGTGACCTTGCTGGGCGTTGATGATGAAACAGCCGACCTGTGTGCAGCTACTTATCGCCGTATATTTATAGATAATAATGTGCCTGGAGCAGTCAGTTTGTTTCCACATGTCTTTGAAACAATGCAAAAGTTGCATCAGTTGGGATGTACGCTGACAATAGCTACAAGCCGCAGTCATGCTTCGGTAGTTCAGTTCTTGGAGGAGATGCAGTTGTTGGATGTTGTTTCCTATATACTCGGCGCCGATGATGTTGAACGTGCAAAACCAGATCCTTTTCCTGTGTTGAAGACGTTGAAGGATTTGGATTTCAAGGCTGAAGACGCGATGGTGGTGGGCGATACTTCGTTCGATATTCTGATGGGTTATCGTGCAGGAGTCCGAACATGCGGTGTGACGTATGGAAACGGGACAGAAGAACAGTTGCGTGAGGCTCATGCTGATGAAATTATCGACGACTTTGCTTTGTTGGCTGAAATAGCGATGAAGTAAAGAAAACAGAAGATAGTGTTTTCTGCACTCTGCATAAAAAATAAATGAATTTATTTTATTCTGCTCTTTTTTGTGTAACTTTGCACCCATGAATTCGATACAGGATTTTGAAATCATGGCTCCTGTGGGGTCGCGCGATTCTCTTTCCGCAGCCATAAAGGCTGGTGCGGGAAGTGTTTATTTCGGTATTGGAAAACTGAATATGCGCTCCCATTCGGCCAATCATTTCACGATAGACGACCTTCGTGAGATTGCTGAAACATGCAATCAAGCGAACATCAAGACCTATCTCACCGTGAACACGATTATTTATGGTGAGGATTTGGAGACGATGCGCGAGATTTGCGATGCGGCTCACGATGCTGGCATTTCGGCCGTTATCGCTTCTGATGTGGCCGTGATGACCTATTGTCGTCAGATAGGACTTGAGGTTCATTTGTCCACTCAGCTGAACATCTCCAACATCGAGGCGTTGCGTTTCTATGCTCAGTTTGCCGATGTGGTGGTGTTGGCTCGCGAGTTGAATATGGATCAGGTGAAGGAGATTCATCGGCAGATTATCGAACAAGACATTCGTGGACCTCGTGGTGAGTTGATTCGAATTGAGATGTTTTGCCACGGGGCATTGTGTATGGCGGTTTCAGGCAAATGCTACATGAGTCTTCACGATGCCAACCGCTCGGCTAATCGTGGCGAATGTATTCAGATTTGCCGTCGTAGTTATATTCTGACCGATGCCGAGACGGGCAATGAGATTGAGGTGGACAACAAATTCCTGATGAGTCCGAAAGATTTGAAGACCGTTCGTTTCATCGACCGATTGATGGATAGTGGCGTTCGGGTGTTCAAGATTGAAGGTCGTGCACGCGGTCCTGAATATGTCTATACGGTTGTCAGTTGCTATCGCGAAGCCATTCAATCTGTGCTCGATGGCACGTTTACCGAAGAAAAGAAAGACGAGTGGGACAAACGGTTAGCATCGGTGTTCAATCGTGGGTTCTGGGACGGTTATTATCAAGGACAACTGTTGGGTGAGTGGAACAAGAATTATGGTTCGAACGCTACAGACAAGAAGGTGCTTGTGGGTAAGGTCATCCGTTATTTCTCGCGCATCGGCGTTGCTGAAGTGGCGGTAGAAGCCACAACTTTCAGCGTTGGCGACCGCTTGCTTATTACAGGTCCCACTACGGGTGCGCTTTGGTTGAATGCTGAAGAAATCCGCTACGATTTGAAACCTGTGGAGACTGCATTGCAAAAACAACGTGTTTCTATTCCCGTTCCTGAGAAAGTGAGACCGAATGACAAACTATTCAAGTTAATATAAAAAATATGCCGACAATAGACGAATTACAAAACGAAGTAATAGAGCAGTTCGCTGATTTCGACGACTGGATGGACCGCTATCAGTTGCTCATCGACTTGGGAAACGATCTTGAGCCACTTGACGAGCGATATAAGACCGAACAAAACCTGATTGACGGTTGTCAGAGTCGTGTGTGGCTGCAATGCGAGGAGCGTGAAGGAAAGCTTTGGTTCTCAGCCGACAGCGATGCGTTGATAGTAAAGGGAATCATCGCTTTGCTCATTCATGTGCTCAGCGGACAATCGGCAAAAGATATTCTCGATACCGAGCTTTATTTCATAGAGCAGATAGGATTGCGCGAGCATTTGTCACCAACCCGCTCGAACGGATTGTTGGCTATGGTGAAGCAGATTAAAGCCTACGCTTTGGCATATTCCGTGAAATGAGTCATCGCAAACTTCGTACGATAGAGATGAACCGGCTCAGCATTGAGGAGTTCCACAATGCTGAGAAATTACCGCTTATCGTTGTGCTCGATGATGTGCGGTCGATGTATAATGTGGGTAGTGTTTTCCGTACATGCGACGCCTTTCGCGTGAAAGCCATCTATCTTTGTGGCATTACGGCAACTCCTCCACATCCAGAGATTCACAAGACGGCATTAGGTGCTGAAGATGCTGTACAATGGCGCTATTTCGCTACTGCCGATGAGGCTGTGGAAGAGTTGCATCGTGAAGGTTGCTTTGTCTATAGCGTTGAGCAGGTGGAGAATAGTACGAAGCTGAATCAATTGACAAAGGACAATTCACAATTGACAATTGACAATGGACAATTGAGGGGGAAGGCTATTGATGGGAATTCGATTGCAGTAGTGTTTGGCAACGAAGTGAAAGGAGTTCATCAGTCGGTGGTAGATGCTAGCGACGGTTGTCTGGAGATTCCCCAATTCGGCACCAAGCACTCGATGAATGTGTCGGTAACGGCAGGAATTGTGATTTGGGAATTTGCCCGAACAATGAACTTCTTTTGAGGGAATTTTGTCTTAATCCTTCAACTCTTTAAATCCTTCAATTCTTTAATTTTATAATATTTAAATTCTTAAATTTTTCCTAGTCCTTCAAGCAAAGCGGCAGCTAAGGGATTATGCCCCACATCGCTCTTCGTTTGCGGATTATCCTTTCTCTTTTCCTCTCTTTTCACAACAACGTAAGCCGAGCCAGTATTGATGCGCTTACGTTCGAAATTCAGTTTCTTCAGTAAGTTTCCAATTTCCTGATTCGCTTTGTCCGACAGGGGAATATTAGGATATTCCTCAGCCAAGATTGCGATGATATCATCCACTTTCATCGCCTTCACCTTTTCGCCCTCAACGGGACTTCTGAATGTGGCGAGAATCATTTGTCTCAAGTCGCTCACGTCTTGGAACAAAGCGTTGCGCGCCACCAACCGTTCTGTTTCTTCATCGTTGAGTTTCCATTCTGCACCCTCGTCCAATTCTTGTTTGATTTGTGCGAAAAGCTGAGTGTGGTCGATAGGTGTTTCAAGTTGCACAGGCTTGTCGATGGCAATACATACCAACCGGCGCATGTCGGCTGCCGACGTGATGGGCTGTTGCGCTGTAGAGGTCTTTATCCAGCAGTTGCCCGAGCGACGGCGGAACTCTGCATTGTGCGTGATGAAATAGTCGCGTAGTTCAGGCGGCACCACGAAAAGGCTGTAGAGCCATCCCCATTCTCCGTCGGTCTCTGTCAGCACGGGTTGCAGCCAGCAGCCCTCATCAGTTGCTGTGTCGTCCATCCACAGCGCAACCGTCTGCAGCAGCCACTTGTGGAAGAACATCGCCCAGTCTTCGTTGTCGCTGACAATGCGCCCCGCCAAGTCTTCCGTTCTGTCTTTGCCGTCCCACGGAGAGAGCCAATAGAGGAAGTGCCGGATGGGGTCGGCCTCATCCTCCATCCGCCCTTTGTTGATGTCCACCTTTATTTTCATGTCGGCAAATTTAATGAATAATCGCCTTTTTTGCAAGAAAAATGATGGAAAAAGAAGATAGTTTTTAACTGTTGTGTTATTTCCCAGTGATTTGCTGTATGTCTTTCAAGTTGATGTCACCCTTGACGTTGATGATGCTAATTTCATCGTCTTCTTCAGCAATGAGGGCAAATTCGGACTTACCCGCTTTCAGTTTCTTGAAGTAGATAGTGGCGTGGTCACCATCTTCGTTGGCTTGCATCACTATTTCGTATTGGTTTTTCTTATAGAAATCCAAGAATTGTTTCTTCACGTTGGCAATCATCGAAGGACGCTCGCACGAGAGCACGCGCAGCTGGTCGAGTTTCGATGCAACGTTTCCTACCTCGATGTTGCTTGCTTTCACGTTTGGAATCATCTGCAACATGGTTTTCGAGATATAGATTGTGGTGATGCCGTTGACATCGTTGAATTTTTCGAATATCGCGTCTTGTGCCAAAGACTTGGCAGGCATGACGAACATGATCGTCAATGCGATGAGTGTGGTGAAAATATTCTGTTTCATCGTTTTGGGAGTTATATAGGGGTTACTGGATGGCTTTGTTGATAGTTTCTGAGAATTTCAGCAGCGCGCGTTGCGTTTCAGCGGCAGCATCTTCGGGGTTGTCAAAGGTGTCTTTCGGCTGTTGCTGGGCGTAGTGCTGCCGTTCGTATCGATAGTTGACAACGAGAGCGACAGAGACAAGGAGCAGCAGGGAGGCGGCAATGCCGGCAATCCATTTGAGCGAGACGGTGCGTGCACGCCGATGTGTGGTGCGTTCTATGGTGTTCCACCCATCGATTTGCCGTTCCATCCGTTTCTCCATCTGCGTCAGCAAAGCATCGGCTTGAGCCATTTGTTCTTCTGATGCAGTGCCTTTTTCGATTTGTTGGAGCAGGAAGTCGAGTTGGTTGTTGTTCATTGTCGTCATGTATTGTTGAATCTTTGTTTGATGTTTTTCCTTGCCCGGCTCAGCAGACTTCTGATGTTTGTAGCTGAAAGACCGGTTTCCTCTTCTATTTCGTTAGCCGAAAGGTTGTTTACGGCGTGCAACTTGAGGATGAGTTGCTGTTGCTTGGGCAGTTGTCCGATCAGTATGTCCACTTGTTCCGACTCGTCGCGTGCCTCTATCTGTGTCATGAGGTTGTCTTCATCGGCAACAGTCAGCGTCTCTGATGGGCTGTCGGCAATAGACAGATGCTTGCGTCGCTGCCGGTCGCGAAACATATTGGTGACGAGTGTGGTGAGGTAGGCTTTGTCGTTGTCGATGTTGCCAAGTGTCTCACGTTTCGTCCAGAGTTTCAGGAAAGCCTCCTGCACCAGGTCTTCAGCATCTTGCGTGTTGCCCGTCAGTCGCCAAGCCGTCCAGAAGAGGTGGCGCCAATAGGGCATGAATCGTTGCTTGAAGGCGGAAGCTTCCATGAGTTTTCGGTATGTTTTTTTATTTCACATTCTTGATGATGTCGCCCAAATTGACGTGTTTCATCTTTCCTTTGAGTTGCACCAACTGACAGTCTTCGTCGTCGGCATTGAGAACCAGCAGTTCGCGAATGGCGTTCTTCTTTAGCTTAACAAGAACCAGTGTGCGTTCGCCGTCGACATTAGAACTGACAATTTGCTCGTATCCCTTGGTTGAGAGCCGTTTGGCAGACTCCAAGAACTGCTCCTTCACTTTTTGTGAACAGTCTTCCAAATTGAGCGCACGCATTGAGCGGATGCTGCGCATGACAGTACGGGCGGTAGGGTCGTCATCATTGTGGTTGACCAAAGGTCGCAGCAGTTTGAAGAGCACTCTGCCCATGTGCACATATTCGGCGTTCTTCTTCCCTTTGTATTGGGCAAAGAGGTCGCCAGGCGTCTGCGCAGTTGCCGACGCGCTGGCGAATATAATGAGGAGAGAGATAAATAGTTGTTTCATCGTGAGCAGGAGAGAGGATGAGTTTTTATTGACCGAAATCTTTCAGATCGTTCACGTCTTGAGGACGGATGTTACCACAAATCTGAACCAAAGCGCATTCATTGTCTTCGATGCTGATGACAAGCATTTCGGTAATAGCGTCGCCTTTGGTCTTCACAAGAATTTGGGCCTTTTCGCCGTCGTCGTTGCTGTTCACCATTTGCTCGTAACCTTTCTTGGAGAGATTCTTTACTTTCTTCTCGAATTGTTTGACCAATTGGTCGTCGTCCTCAATGCTCAGAATGACAATGGAGTCCATTTTCTTCAGCAGTTCCTTCTTGTTTTCGTCTTCCACACCATTTGCAGCCAAGCTCATAAGGGTTTTCGGAAGACTCACGAACTGCACGTTTGGTTTGTCTTTGAACTCGTTGAAAATGTCGGCGGCTGTTTGAGCCATGGAGTTGGTTGCCAGCAGAAGTGTCAGGGCAAACAAGGTGAAGATTTTTTTCATAAGGCTTAATCAATTAAAATGTTCTGTAATTATTGGTTTGAATAATCGTTTGCATTCATTTTCATAAGGCCTGTTTGGGACATGTCGTATCCGTAACAACAGCCTTTCAATTATTCAGACGCATAAATGTCGAAAGATGTTGCAGCAAAAATGTAGTTTTTTTCTCAAGCGAGCCTTTTGCGGTATTGCGAAGGCGTCATGTTGGTATTTGTTTTGAATATTCTTGAGAAATATGCGATGTCTTCGTATCCACATTTGTGTGCGACGTCGGTGATGGAAAGCTGTGGTTTGTTGTCAAGCAATTGCTTGGCATAGTTGATGCGCAGGAGGGTGATATAGGTTGTTGTATTATAGCCGGTGATGCTGCTTATTTTGCGGGTAAGCTGTGTAGGAGTTATTCCCAGCTGGTTGGCAAGCGTTGCCGCATCGAGTTTGTTCTGGCTTATGAGGGAGAAGATGTTGTCGTTGAGGCGGTTGAGGAATTGCTGTTGCTTGGGTGTAGGTTGAGAGGTGTTGGGTGATGGGTGTTGGGCGATGGATGAGGAATATTGGGTTTTGTTTTGCGAATGTATGATGTAGAAGAGGGCAATGGAGAGCAGCGCCGCGATGAGGACAGCAGCGAGTGCGAAGTAGGCGGCAGCTTTTGCTTTGCGTTCGAGGACAAGGTTGTTTTGCGAGAGTTTGAGTTGCTCTTGCACGCGTTGCCGTTCGATATTGACCCTCATGTTCTGGATGTCGTTAAGCGTCTTGATGTTGACAACGCTGTCTTGATATTGTTTGGCCAGTATGAAGGCGTCGAGTGCACGTTGCGTTTGGCCCTGTTGCTTGTAAATATTGTAGTAAAGAAGTTGTATGCGCTGCAGATGTTCTTTCGATTGGATGTTTGTAGCGATGTCGTTGGCGTTGTCGAGCAGTTGCTGTGCCTGGTGCAGTTGGTTTTGCTGGATATAGATGTTGGCAAGAGGAATGAGCGCTTCGAGTGCATGCCAATGGTCTGACTTTTTCTGCATCAGGTTGTAAGCCGTTTGGTATTGCTGGATGGCTTGGTCGTAGAGTTTTTGCTTTTCGTAGAGCCGTCCGTAATGAGTGTAGCAGAGAGCGACGCCGAGTTCGCTTTTCGCTTGTATGTTCTTGTTCATCGATAGGCGGTAGTAGACCCATGCCGAGTCGATGTTCTGCCGGTCTTCAAAGATGGCTCCGATATTGGCAAAGTTGATGGCTTGTCCGAGCGTACTGTTGAGTTCGCGCTCACCTTTCAGCGCTTGTCGGAAGATGCTGTCGGCTTGTTGCAAGTTTCCGATAGTGAGGTAAATATTTCCCAATCCGTTGAGAGAGACAACGCGGTTTTTCTTGGCTTGTTCCGACTTCTTGTCGCTATACTGCATAGAGAGGGTGAGCGCGTTGTAATGATATTGCGCAGCGATGTCGTTGATGCCGAGCCGACGATAGTCGGTTCCTACGTTGTTGAGTGCCTTAACCATTTCGATGGTGTCGGCAATGGAAGTGGCGAGGTTGACCGCCTTTTGGTGGTAGGCAATAGCCATTTTGAAGTCGCTTTGGTCGCGGTAGGATTTTCCCGTGTTTTGTGCAGCGATAACGCTGTCGTGGACGTTGTTTTTTTTATCTTGTGTATCGGTTGACTGGTTGTGGCTGCAACAGAGCAGGACAGCACAACCTGCACAGAAGACGCACAGGCGACAGAGGGCGCTGAGGATGGCTGATAGACGGTTCATCATTACAAATAGGCATAAGGGACACAGAAATGCCACACAAAATTAATAAAAGAAATTAAATTAAAGGTTGAAATTCCGAATTATTTAAGAAATAATATATACTTTTGCAAAACAAAGGACATTTGACAATTTATCGCTCGGCGACGACGAAGACGCTTGCACGGGCAAGAATTAACAATTTACAATAAAGAAGATGAAGACAGGTGTGTTTGTAGGTTCGTTCAATCCCTTCACGATAGGCCACGAGTCCATCGTGCGCCGCTCGTTGGCGTTGTTCGACAAACTGGTCATTGGTGTTGGCGTGAACACGGCGAAAGAAGATAACGAGGGAGAGAGCAGGGTAGGGAAGATAGCCCGGCTGTATGCCAACGAGCCTCGTGTGGAAGTTCGCAGTTACACCGACCTGACCGTTGACTTCGCCCGCAGAGAGGGTGCACAGTTCATCGTGAAAGGTGTGCGTTCGGTCAAGGATTTCGAATACGAACGCGAGCAAGCCGACATCAACCGCCGGCTGTCGGGCTTGGAGACCATTCTGCTGTTTGCCGAACCTGGCATGGAGGCCGTGTCTTCAAGTCTAGTGAGAGAGTTGCAGCGCTTTGGTCGCGACGTCTCAGAGTTTTTACCTAAGGAAAACCGTTAATCGAAAGGAGAGTTATGATATCGTACAATACAGAAGGTGTGCGCATGCCGAACATCAAACGGCGCGAGACAACAGCTTGGATTAAGGCTGTGGCAGCCACTTACGGCAGGCGAGTGGGCGAAGTGGGATACATGTTCGTTGACGACGAGAAGATATTGGAAGTGAACCGCGAGTATCTTGGTCACGACTATTATACAGACATCATCACCTTCGATTACGATGAAGGAGATGTCATCAATGGCGACATTGTGATCTCGCTCGATACCGTGCGTTCGAATGCCGAACAGCTGGGCAAGCCTTACGACGAAGAGTTGCACAGAGTGATTATCCACGGAATCCTTCACCTGTGTGGCATCAACGACAAGGGAAAGGGTGAGCGCGAAATGATGGAAGCTGCCGAAAACAGGGCGCTTCAACTATTGAAGAAGTAGAAGAAGTAGAGGGAGTAGAGGAAATAAAGGAAGTAGAGGCCAATGCCTTTGGAAAGGTTAATGGCTTTTACTTCTTTTTTTCATGTTCCACAAGCAGGTGAAAAGGAAATAGAAAAGAATGCCGGTGGCAAGACCTGCGATGGCGTCGATGAGATAATGTGCGCGGATGTAGACCGTAGCGGCAAACATTAATACGAAGAAAGGCACAAACAACCAGAAGAGCCAGCGGCATCGCGTATGCCAAGCCAAGAGCACTACAACCGTTGTTACGCTGATGTGCGAGCTGGGGAAGGCTGCTGTTGGCCGCTCACCGGCGTCGTGAGCTTCAACGACGCGTTGATAGAAGAATCCGTCAGTCCATCCTGGCGTGGGCAACCGGTCGAGATGATGGCTGAAATAGTCGTGAACATTGGGGAAGACGCCATTTGCAATGTTCTCCAATCCCGCTGCTCCATAGTAATATTGCGGGCCTGTGACTGGCAGGAAGATGAAGATGACGTAGGAGAGGAAGAACGTGGCGAGAATGATGAATGCGGCACGTTCGAACTCGGTATATCGGCAAATGAAATAGAACAGCAGCACGCCGATAATCAGTGGATAGTACGACGTGTATCCCATATCCATCATTTCGCTGAAGAACTTGTTGGGCACCACTTGTGAGAACAGCAGCGCAGGCTGGCAGCCGAAAAGGTTTTGCTCGAACTGGGCGAACAGATGGTCGAGATTCGGAAACATGCGGTTGATTTCGTAGGTGTCGGGATACCACCAGGTGAGCGATAGCATCTGTCCAACGACGCGTGCCAGCACGGTGAAGCGGCAGGGCGCCAGCCTGTAGACCAGCCACAGCGCACCCGTCATGACCACCAACCGCATTCGTCCCCAAATCATGGCGTCGGGGTTTACCACCTTGGTATAGGTGAACAGAATGACGAGCAGCGTCAGCAGGGCATAAGCCAGCGACACCCATTCGAACCACATCAGTCCTCGGGTGGGCTTTTTATCTATCGTAAACAGTTGTTTCAGAAACCGAATCATCCAGTTTTATGTTTTACTATATTGTCGGGCTCAACTTTTTAGTGGCCTTGAGAGATTATCCATCAAATGCTTGGGCAATACCAGAGGGGAAACCGGCAAAAAGACCAATGTCCCTTTAAACCCTTACACTCCCCTTTAAACTCTTTAAGCCCTTTCAGCTTTCCTTACAGCCAACCGTTCTCCTGATACCAGGCAATGGTCTCTTTCACGCCGCGCTCCAAGTCGAAGTGTGGGTGATACCCCAGCTCGTCCATTGTCGGCTCGATGTTGCAACGCCAGTTGCGCTGTTTCAGGATGTGGTATTTGTCGTTGTTCAGCGCTGTAATCTTTCCTTTCATGTGTCCGATTCGCTCGCCGAACCACGTGACCACACGGAGCACCCAGATGGGAGCCGTCACGCGAATCCACCAGGGGTTGCCTAGTTCGCGGCGGATGTAGTTGCTGAAGGCGCTCGACTGATAAACTTTTCCGTCGCTCAGGAAATACTTGCGTCCCGACATTCCATGGTCGAAAGCCAAGAACACGGCCTGCACCACGTCGCGCACATAGACGAACGTGATGTCTTGCCGACGGAATCCCACGGCGAAGTCGGAGTGTGCCTTGATGCTCTTGGCCATCAGGAAATAGTCTTTTTCGCGCGGACCATAGACGCCCGTCGGCCTGAGCACGATGTAGGGGAAATTGTTGCCAATCGAGTCGAGATACTCCTCGGCCTTCAGCTTGCTTTTTCCGTAGGCGGTGTTGGGCTTCGGAATGTCGGTCTCGCAAATTTCCTGATAAGGCTGCTCCTCGCGGATGGGGCCGAAGACGCTGAGCGAACTGAGATAGACAAAACGCTTCAGTGGCATCTGCAACTCCAGCAACGCATCGACAAATTTACGCGTGCCGTCGGTGTTCACACGGAAGAAGTCTTCTTGGTTCAGGCATTTCGTCACGCCAGCTGCATGCACCACATAGTCGAACTCCTGCCCCTCCATCTGCTCAACGAGCTTCTCTTACGATGAGAA
>ODAI014331070.1_pt1 | contig 17386 bp, 15 predicted proteins | sample 1539321 | NCBI WGS metagenome assembly ODAI01 (sample SAMN02144231, study PRJEB22623) | gut metagenome | biome: sheep rumen | host: Ovis aries | place: New Zealand | reverse complement strand
GATGAGATCCGCCGGATCGCCCTCAGGGGCTTTGACATCGCCATGAAGAGAAGAAAGAAGGTCACCAGTGTGGACAAGGCCAATGTTCTTGATTCCTCCAGACTCTGGAGAAAGATTGTCAATGAAGTGGCCATGGATTATCCGGAGGTGGAATATGAGCATATGCTGGTCGATAATGCGGCCATGCAGCTGGTCCGTGATCCCAAACAGTTTGATGTTATTCTCACGGAAAATATGTTCGGGGATATCTTATCCGATGAGGCCAGCATGGTTACCGGTTCCATCGGTATGCTGAGTTCAGCCAGCCTCAGGGAGGATTCCTTCGGACTTTATGAGCCCAGCCATGGGTCTGCCCCTGATATCGCGGGCCAGAATATAGCTAATCCAATCGCCACCATCCTGTCTGCTTCCATGCTGCTGCGTTATTCCCTGAACCTTGACTCGGCTGCTGACGATATTGACGCCGCTGTCAAGAAGGTCCTGGAAGATGGCTACCGTACTGTGGATATCATGTCTGATGGTATGACCCAGGTGGGAACCCGGGAGATGGGTGACCTTATTGTGGAGAGAATCTGACGAAGGCAGGGACAGAGACGGTTTTTCACTTGTTTTTTCATATTCTGTAATATAGAGTTATTTTTTCTTAGTAAATAATTATTTTATTTTTTAAATGAAAGGAACCGGTGTCACAGATGACGCCGGGAGGGTATTTTATCATGAAGAGTGATCAGGTTAAAAAAGGTATGCAGCAGGCACCCCACCGGTCCTTGTTTAATGCGTTAGGCTATACAAAAGAAGAGATGGAGAGACCTCTTGTAGGAATCTGCTGTTCTGATAATGAGATCGTTCCGGGCCACATGAACCTGGACAAGATCTGTGAAGCTGTAAAGCTGGGCGTGGCCATGGCAGGAGGAACTCCGATCGTATTCCCGGCCATTGCTGTCTGTGACGGAATCGCCATGGGCCACACAGGAATGAAGTATTCCCTGGTGACCAGGGAGCTGATTGCCGATTCCACAGAATGTATGGCCAAGGCCCACCAGTTTGACGCCCTGGTTATGATACCCAACTGTGATAAGAATGTACCCGGCCTGCTGATGGCAGCTGCCAGAATCAATGTTCCCACAGTCTTTGTCAGCGGCGGTCCCATGCTTGCCGGCAAGGTTGATGGCTGTAAGAGAAGCCTTTCCTCCATGTTTGAGGCTGTAGGAGCCTACGAGGCAGGCAAGATGACTGCCGAGAAGGTGGAGGAGTATGTCAATAAGGTTTGTCCTACCTGCGGATCCTGCTCCGGTATGTATACGGCTAATTCCATGAACTGTATGACAGAGGTTATCGGTATGGGTCTCAAGGGCAACGGAACCATTCCGGCTGTCTACTCTGAAAGAATCCGTCTGGCCAAGCATGCAGGTATGGCTGTTATGGATATGTACAGAAAGAATATCCGCCCAAGTGATATCATGACAAAGGAAGCCTTTGAGAACTGTCTGACCGTAGATATGGCCCTGGGCTGTTCCACTAACACCATGCTTCATCTGCCGGCCATCGCCTATGAAGCAGGAATCGAGCTTAACATGGAGATTGCCAATGATGTCAGCAAGAGAACTCCTAATCTCTGTCATCTGGCACCGGCTGGTCCTACTTATATGGAAGACCTCAATGAGGCCGGCGGCGTCTATGCTGTCATGAATGAGCTTAGCAAGAAGGGTCTCCTCCATGAGGAATGTATGACAGTAACCGGCAAGACCGTCGGTGAAAATATTAAGAATTGTATCAATCTGGATCCCAATGTCATCCGTCCTATTGATAAACCCTACCTGAAGGAGGGTGGTATCGCCGTACTCAAGGGCAACCTGGCACCAGATACAGGTATAGTTAAACAGTCAGCAGTTGTGCCTGAGATGATGGTTCATGAAGGCCCGGCCAGAGTCTTTGACTGTGAGGAAGATGCTATCGAAGCCATCAAGGGAGGTAAGATTGTTCCCGGTGATGTTGTGGTCATCCGTTATGAAGGTCCCAAGGGTGGTCCTGGTATGAGAGAGATGCTCAATCCTACCTCAGCCATCGCAGGCATGGGCCTGGGAAGCTCTGTCGCTCTTATTACTGACGGACGTTTCTCCGGTGCTTCCCGTGGTGCTTCCATCGGACATGTATCCCCTGAGGCTGCCGTAGGCGGTCCCATCGCCCTGGTCAAGGAAGGAGATATCATCAAGATCGATATCCCCAACAATACACTGAATATGGATGTCTCTGAGGAAGAACTTGAAGCCCGCCGTGCCGCATGGCAGCCCAGAGAGCCCAGGATTAAAGAAGGTTATCTCCTCCGTTATGCGGCCCTGGTTACCTCCGGCAACAGAGGTGCGGTACTCGATGTCAATCAGATTAAATAATTTAAAAATAAGCTAGGTTAGAGAGGATATTATAGAAGATGAAGCAGTTACTTAGTGGTTCTGAAATCGTTATAGAATGTCTGAAAGAGCAGAAGGTAGACACAGTCTTCGGCTACCCCGGCGGAGCCATTCTGAATATCTACGATGAATTATACAAGCACAGTGATGAGATCCATCATGTTCTCACCTCTCATGAGCAGGGAGCCTCCCATGCCGCTGACGGTTATGCCAGGGCAACAGGCAAGGTAGGTGTCTGCATGGCTACCTCCGGCCCCGGAGCCACCAATCTGGTGACCGGTCTGGCCACAGCCTACATGGATTCCATTCCTGTAGTGGCCATCACTGCCAACGTAGGAGTCAGCCTGCTGGGAAAGGATTCCTTCCAGGAGATCGACATCAAGGGTGTGACCATGCCTATCACCAAGCATAATTATATCGTCAAGGATATCAATGTTCTGGCTTCCACTATCCGTGATGCTTTCCGCATTGCCAACAGTGGCAGAAAGGGCCCTGTCCTTGTAGATATTACCAAGGACGTTACCGATCCAAAAAATAAGGTGATTTTTGAATCCTTTACGCCGGCGCCCATTCATCCTGTCTGTGAGACTATCCAGGAGAAGGCTATTTTAAAGGCCATCGACCAGATCAAAAAGGCCAAGAGACCTTATGTTTTACTGGGCGGAGGCTGTGTCCTGTCCAATGCCAGTAAAGAAGTCAGGGAATTTGTCAGAAAGATAGACGCACCAGTCTGTGATACCCTTATGGGTAAGGGCGTTTATCCAGGAACAGATCCTCTCTATACAGGTATGCTGGGTATGCATGGCACTAAGACCTCCAATATTGGTGTCTCCAAGTGTGATCTTCTGATCGCCATCGGCTGTCGTTTCAGTGACCGGGTTTATGGCAACGCCAAAACCTTTGCCAAACGTGCCAAGATTATCCAGATTGATATTGATCCGGCCGAGATCAATAAGAACATTATTGTAGACACCTCCATCGTAGGGGATGTCAAAGCAGTGATGACCATCTTTAACCGGAGACTTGACCAGCTTGACCATAAGGAGTGGGTTGACCAGGTCAAAGATATGAAAGAAAAATATCCCCTGTCCTACCACCAGGATGTCCTGGCCGGACCGGCAGTGGTTGAGAAAATCTATGAGATGACCAAGGGTGACGCCATAATTACTACAGAAGTGGGCCAGCACCAGATGTGGGCTGCCCAGTTCTACAAGTACGACCGTCCCCGTCAGTTCCTTACCTCCGGCGGTGCCGGAACCATGGGCTATGGTCTTGGAGCCTCCATCGGTGCTAAGTGCGGCTGTCCAGATAAGGTTGTGGTTAATATTGCCGGTGACGGCTGTTTCCGCATGAACATGAATGAGATTGCCACGGCCACCAGGTCCGGTATTCCTATCATAGAAGTAGTAGTCAACAACCATGTACTGGGTATGGTACGTCAGTGGCAGAATCTTTTCTATGGCCAGCGCTATTCCCACACCACTCTGACTGACAAGGTAGACTTTGTCAAGCTGGCGGAAGCCATGGGAGCCAGGGCTAAGAGAGTGACAACCATAGAAGAGTTTGAGGAAGCCTTTGTAGAGGCCATGGCCTGTGGAGAGCCCTACCTGATCGACTGTATTATCGACAGTGATGAGAAGGTATGGCCTATGGTAGCTCCCGGTGGATCTATCAGTGACGCCTTTGACGAGAAGGATATGCTGGAAAAGGAAAAAGATAAATAAACAGTTGACGAATTGACGGTAATTATATATTATTGTTACGTTGCAGGTCAAACAAAGATATATTTCAGTTATTTGAAACTGATGCTTGAGGCAGCCAGGAGGATTCCCCTGCTTTTCCCTGGAAACCAGCCGGCCGGAATCCCCTGCAGTCCTCTGGATGTATATACAAAAGAAGAGTTAATAAAGGAGTTTTTTACCCATGTTTCACTACAAATGCTTAAACAATATTTCCAAGAAGGGTCTTTCCAAGTTCGGAAAGGACTTTCAGGAGGTCAATGACATCGTTGACGCCGACGCAGTGCTGGTCAGGAGCGCGTCCATGCATGATATGCAGGACATGCCCCATCTTCTTGCAGTAGCCAGGGCCGGTGCCGGAGTCAATAATATTCCTGTCCGCGAATATGCGGAGAAGGGAATCGTTGTATTTAATACACCCGGTGCAAATGCCAATGCTGTTAAAGAACTGGTGATTGCCGGTATGCTTCTGGCCTCCAGAGATATTATCGGCGGCAATGAGTGGGTGGAAGAGAATCAGACCGACGATAATATCACAAAAGATATGGAAAAAGCTAAAAAGGCATTTGCCGGAACAGAGATTGCTGGTAAAAAGCTTGGTGTAATTGGCCTGGGTGCCATCGGTGTTCTGGTTGCCAACGTTGGGATCTCCCTGGGTCTTGATGTCTATGGATATGATCCCTACCTGTCCCTAAAGAATGCCTGGAACCTTTCCCAGCGTGTCAAGCATGTGAACTCTGTGGACGAGATCGCTTCCCGCTGTGACTTTATCACGGTCCATGTGCCTCTGCTGGACAGCACAAGGAATATGATCAATGCTGAGTCCATCCGCAGGATGAAGAGGAACGCTGTCATCATGAATTTTGCTAGAAATGGTCTGGTGGATGAAGATGCGGTAGTAAAAGCTCTTGCCGACGGCATGATCAAGCACTATGTGACAGATTTCCCCACACCCAAATGTGCAGGGCAGAAGGGCGTGATCGCCTTCCCTCATCTTGGTGCTTCCACAGCTGAATCCGAGGAGAATTGCGCTGTCATGGCCGTTGAACAGGTACAGGAATACCTGGAGCACGGCAACATCAGTAATTCTGTGAATTTCCCCAACACGGATGTGGGTATCTGTAAGACCCTTGGCCGTATTGGTATCCTCCACAGGAATATTCCGAATATGCTGACCCAGTTCACCGGGGCCTTTGCCAGGAACGGGATTAATATCACTGAGATGAGCAATAAGACCAAGGGAGATTATTCCTATGCCATCTTTGATATCGAGTCTGAGATCGATGAGGAAGCGGTTCATACCATCGAAAAGATTGATGGTGTGCTTAAGGTCCGTGTCATCAGATAAGCCGGAAACCAGGGACAGAAGCTGACAGAATCAGTTCTGGTTCTGAGTATGCTATGTATGAATTAATAAGGAGATAGTCAGTTATGGATCAGAAATTAAAGGTAGGAATTCTGGGCGGAACCGGTATGGTGGGCCAGAGATTTATAGCCCTGCTTGAGAACCATCCCTGGTTTGAGGTGACAGAGATCGCCGCAAGCCCCCGGTCAGCAGGTAAGACTTATGAAGAGACAGCAGGCGGACGGTGGAAAATGGATACACCTATGCCGGAGGCTGTTAAGAATATTGTTGTAAGAAATGTCAATGAAGTGGAAGAAGTTGCCTCCAAGGTTGATTTCGTCTTTTCCGCAGTGGACATGTCCAAGGAAGAGATCAGGGCCATCGAGGATGCTTACGCAAAAACCGAGACTCCTGTCGTATCCAATAACAGCGCCCACCGCTGGACTCCAGATGTTCCCATGGTAGTTCCAGAGATTAATCCTGAGCATTTTGAGATCATCGCCCAGCAGAAGAAGAGACTGGGTACCAGCCGCGGTTTTGTGGCAGTGAAACCCAACTGCTCCATCCAGAGCTATGCGCCGGCCCTCTATGCCCTCAGGGAGTTTGGCCCTAAAGAAGTGGTGGCTACCACTTACCAGGCCATCAGTGGTGCCGGTAAGACCTTTAAGGACTGGCCGGAGATGGTGGGCAATGTTATCCCCTACATCGGCGGTGAGGAAGAAACGTCCGAACAGGAGCCCCTTCGTATTTTCGGTAAGGTAGCCGGAGACCATATTGAAAAGGCAGACCTGCCTAAGATCACAACCCAGTGTATCCGTGTTCCCGTCCTCAACGGCCATACGGCAGCAGTTTTTGTGAATTTTGAAAAGAAGCCTACCAAGGAAGAGATCATCGACCGCTGGGTTAACTTCAAGGGCCTGCCCCAGGAGCTCAACCTGCCCAGCGCGCCAAAGCAGTTCATCCAGTACTTAGAGGACGACAACCGGCCTCAGGTTACTCTTGATGTGAACTATGAGAAGGGTATGGGCGTGTCCATGGGACGTCTGAGAGAGGACACTCTCTTTGATTATAAGTTTGTGGGTCTTTCCCATAATACAGTCAGGGGAGCAGCCGGCGGAGCCGTGCTCTGTGCAGAGCTTCTGACTGCCCAGAACTATATCACGAAAAAATAAACCATGATAAAACATTTACCATTAAAAATAGAAGCATAAACCCGTCATGGGTTAAATTGTTTATAGAGAGGGCTATCGTGAAGACGACGGCCCTCTATCTGTAAAGGTGTGACCGGCCAGGGCCAAAGGGAAATCAGGGAATCTTTTGAATATATATTTTTCTTGATCCAGGTGAAAGAAAAATAAAGGACCGGATAAAGACCTTAAGAAAAAAGGAGAGTGTTTTATTTGAATGGAAGGATCCTCTTAACAAGCACTGAAACAGCCACTGCTGTAGAAGCGGCCCAGGAGATAAAGGATGACGTGGTGTCCAATACCAAGCAGGTGATTTATGATTATCTGGGCAAAAAGGGTTTGTTGATATCAGACTTTTTATTTAATCTCCTCATAGCGGCCATTATATTATTTGTTGGTTTCAAGATTATCAAATATATTCTCAAAATTCTGAATAAGTTATTTGTGAAATCCAAGATGGATGTGACCCTGAAAACATTCCTCAACTCCGCCGCCAATATTGCCATGAAGATCCTGGTGATCTTTCTGGCAGTTACCCAGCTCGGTGTTGCCTCTTCCACGATTGTGGCTCTTCTGGGTTCTGCCACCCTGGCCATAGGCCTGTCCCTGCAGGGGTCCCTTGCCAACATAGCAGGAGGAGTTGTCCTGCTCTTTATCAAACCCTTCCGGGTAGGAGATTATATCCTGGAAGAGGGAACCGGCAAGGAAGGAACCGTTAAGGCCATCGGTATTATATATACGGAACTAGTAACGGCAGATAAGAAGGCGGTCATGATTCCCAACGGCAATCTTGCCAACAGCTCCATCACCAACATGACCCACGAACATAAGAGAAGAATGGAGCTCAATGTGGGTATCAGCTACGGTCAGGATATCGCCAAGGTCAGAAAGGCCCTGCTGATGGTAGCCAAGAGGGAAAAGTACTGTCTCCATGATGACCTGGTAAATGTTGTGGTTTTGGAGTTCCAGGACAGTAGTATTATCGTCCAGCTTCGTTACTGGGTGGAACCTCAGTATTATTGGGAAGCCAGGTTCAGGAGTCTGGAAGATATCATTGTCACCTTCGAAGAAGAGGGGATCTCTATCCCCTACAATCAGTTGGATGTTCATCTGGAACTACAGGATAATCCGGAAAAGCTTTCGGGTGGAAGACTTCTGGGTCATCATGACCCGGACCAGGGGCCGGAGAGAAGAAAGGTAAGGATATAGCAATAAGAATATAGTAAAAGGAAATGAATTGCCGGCTGCCAGATGAAGCAGACGGACTATTTCAGACAAAAGAAAGAAGCCTTCAATGCTGCCAAACCAATCAGTCATAGAAGGCTTCTTTTTAGATGAAAGGGGTAGACCCTTTAGCGGGCCGGCCCTTTATTACTTCCCTTTATTTTTTTGTCTAGCGGTGGTTAAGGATCCATTGGCGATTAAACTCGATGACTTTGGTCATGGCAGCCGGACCCGGGGCTCCCAGAGTATTCCTTTTATCGATACAGGTATGGATATTAATGGCTTCGTAAATATCCTCTTCAAAAACAGGGCTGATGGCCTTGTAGTCTTCCAGTGAAAGCTGGTCTAAAGAGATCCCCTTGTCGATACAGAGAAGAACCAGCTGGCCCACGATACCGTGGGCATCCCGGAAGGGGACACCATGGTTTACCAGGTAGTCAGCAGCGTCCGTAGCATTGGTAAAGCCGTTGGCCGCGGACCTTTCCATAATCTGGGGACGGAAGCGGATGGTTTTAAGCATACCCGTAAAGAGGGCCAGGCAGCCCTTAGCCGTATCATAGGCATCAAAGGTCAGCTCCTTGTCCTCCTGCATGTCCTTATTATAAGCCAGGGGCAGTCCCTTCATGGTGGTGAGTAAAGACATTAAGGCACCGTAAACCCGGCCTGTCTTGCCGCGGACCAGCTCCGCGATGTCCGGGTTCTTCTTCTGGGGCATGATACTGCTGCCTGTGCTGTAGGCGTCATCGATCTCAATAAACTGGTATTCATTGGAATTCCAGAGGATAATCTCTTCACAAAACCGGCTCAGATGCATCATGATCAGGGAGAGGGCACTGAGAAATTCAATGACATAGTCCCTGTCAGAAACAGAATCCATGCTATTTAAGGTGGGGGCATAAAAGCCCAGCAGGGAAGCTGTCATCTCCCGGTCCAGAGGATAGGTGGTACCTGCCAGGGCGCCGGAGCCCAGGGGACAGTAATTCATGCGCTCATAGATATCACAGAGACGGTCATAATCTCTTTTGAACATCTCCATATAGGCCCCAATATGGTGGGCCAGAGTAACGGGCTGGGCTTTCTGCAGATGGGTAAAGCCAGGCATGGCCGTGTGCACATGCTTCTCCATCAGGTCCTGGCAAACCAGGATCAGTTCCATGAGCAGGTCCCTGACAGCCATCAGCTCATCCCTGGTATAAAGTTTCATATCCAGGGCAACCTGGTCATTCCTGCTTCTGCCCGTATGGAGCTTTTTGCCGGCCTGGCCGATCCGGTCTGTCAGAACGGCTTCCACGAAGCTGTGGATATCCTCGTATTCCTCTGTAATCTCAAGACGACCTTCCTCCACATCCTTGAGGATGCCTTCAATACCTTCTATAATCTGGTCTTTTTCTTCCTCAGTGAGAATGCCGATGGAAGCCAGCATTTTCGCGTGAGCTATACTGCCCTCCATGTCCTGCCGGTAAAACTTCCGGTCAAAACCGATAGATGCATTAAAGTTATATACGAGTTGATCAGTTTCTTTTGTGAAGCGTCCGCCCCATAACTGAGCCATAATCTTTACCTCCTGATGCTTTTATAAGGCCGGCTGGCCGCCGGTCATAATTCCTTGGATATTTTTTAAAAACAGACTTTTTAGATTGTACATGAAAAAAACTGTCCGCGCAAGTAAAGCTTTTACGTTTAAAGGACCATGACCCCTAAAAGTTATTTGCAGTATGTTCTTGCTTATGGTATTTTATATAATGTTTGTTAAAAATGTCTTTGTCCCGGTAAGGAGGCAGAGACCAGGAAGGAACAGGGCATGAATAAGGAGAACACCAGTAAATATATAAAAGCAAGGAGTACGGTCTGTCTGCTGATCACCTCCATGATCTGGGGCGCGGCTTTTGTGGCCCAGAGTGTGAGCATGGACTATATAGAACCTCTGACCTTTATCTGTCTGAGATCTCTCATAGGCACTCTTGTTTTGTTCCCGGTGATACTGCTTTTTGACCGGCTGGCAGAAAAGAAAGAACCGGTAGCCGGCCCGGCAGAAGGCAGAAAGCTGCAAGTAGGTAAAGCCGGTCTGGCAGACATCGGAGAAGTGCAAGTAGATAGAGACTGTATGACAGAAAGCAGAGGGCCGCAAGGAGATAAAGCCGGCCCGGCAGAAAGCAGAAAGCTGCAAGGAGATAAAGCCGGCCTGAAAGAAAGCAGAGAGACGCAAGGAGATAAAGCCGGCCTGAAAGAAGGCAGAGGTCAGGCGGGGTCCAGGGTTTTCCGGGAGGGGGGCTGGCAGGATCCTGTTCTCTGGAAGGCCGGTATAATCTGTGGTCTCTTCCTTTTCCTGGCCAATTGTGCCCAGCAGACCGGGATCCAGTATACCACGGCCGGTAAGGCAGGTTTCATTACTGCTTTCTATATTATTCTGGTCCCGGTAGCCGGTCTCTTTTTCCACAGGAGATGCGGTCTCCTTACCTGGATTGGTGTGGGTCTGGCTCTGGTGGGTCTCTATTTTCTCTGTATTACAGGGGATTTTTCCATGGAGAAGGGAGATGGCCTCCTGCTCTTATGTGCTTTTCTTTATACAGGTCAGATCATGAGTATAGATCGTTATAACTGGAGGGTTGATGCCATGAAGCTGTCTATGATCCAGTTCCTTATGGGTTCGATTCTGGGCGGAATCGGTATGTTCCTCTTTGAGGAACCGCATATTCCCGCCATACTCGACGCAGCCGGCCCTATTCTTTATACCGGTGTCATGTCTACAGGAGTGGCCTACACCCTGCAGATTATCGGTCAGAAAGGCCTGAATCCTACTTTAGCCTCTCTACTCATGAGTCTGGAAGCAGTGTTTTCCGTCTTGGCAGGATATTTATTTCTCCATGAAGTCCTGTCGGCCCGGGAGATGCTTGGCTGTGTCATTATGTTCGCCGCCATTGTCCTGGCCCAGCTAGGAGATGGGAAGCAGGAAGGAAAAAAATAATTCCCATATTTTGCCAATATAATGCTGGCTTGTCTGGGAGATGGAGAGTAGGAAGGATGATAAGATTTCCTATATCATAGCGGTAAGATACCAGCCTGGCCGGGAAAGAGGAAACAGGAAGGATAATAATAGTCAAAATTCATATTTATGCATATTTTTCGCATAATGGTCCTTGAAATCATAGGTTTTTCTTGAGTTTTACCTGGAATCATGGTACATTTTATACATATGTGAAAGAATATTTCAGATATAAAGAATTAAATTATGTAAAGGAGAAAGAACATGAAAAAGAAATTATTAGCAGCGATTCTTTGTGTTGCCACCTGTGCATGCCTTCTCATGGGCTGTGGCGGCTCTTCATCCAGCGACAGTGCCGAGGGTTCCTCCCAGGCTGACGCATCCGCAGTAACAACGGTTACAGAAGGTGTTCTCACCATGGCTACCAACGCCTACTTCCCACCTTATGAGTACTATGACGGCAGCGAGATCGTTGGTATTGACGCAGAGATCGCCAAGGCAGTAGCTGACAAGCTGGGCCTGGAACTGCAGATCCAGGATATGGAGTTTGATTCCATTATCACAGCCGTACAGACAGGTAAGGTAGATATCGGTCTTGCCGGTATGACAGTGACAGATGAAAGAAAGCAGTCTGTTAACTTCACTGATACCTACGCAGAAGGAATCCAGTCCATCATCGTTAAGGAAGGCTCTGATATCAAATCTGCCGATGACCTTAAGGGAAAGAAGATCGGCGTTCAGCTTTCCACCACCGGCGACATCTATGCTACAGATGATTATGGCAAAGAGAACGTAGAAGAATACAACAAGGGTAATGATGCCGTTCAGGCTCTGGTTACCGGCAAGGTTGACGCGGTAATCATCGACAATCAGCCAGCCATTTCCTACGTAGCATCTAACGAAGGCCTTGTTATTCTTGACACAGAATATGTAAAGGAAGAGTACGCAGGATGTATTTCCAAGGATAATGAGGAGCTGCTCGAGGCCATCAACGGCGCTCTTGCTGAGCTCAAGGAAGATGGAACCATCCAGGGTATCCTCGATAAATATATCGTGAGTGAATAAGACTTGCAGGAGCCAGCCGGCTCTGAAGACCCGGACCAGCCACAGGCAGGCGGCCGGGAATCAGGTTTAAGAAGAATATTATGGCAGAGAGGCTGTAGTCTTTACAGCCTCTTTTTCTGAAGTCTGCCAGGTCTGTCAACCGGAGAGCAACTGGTGGTGGGACCTGGCTTTTAAAAAGGAAGCTGCTGTTTTAATCTGAAAGCTGGGAACCACCGGCAGTGCCTGGTTTTAAAAGCCGGTAGCCAGTAAGGTCATGAGCCGGCAAAAACAATAGAAAGGGAGATTATATGAGTGAATGGTTTTCTGAATTACATGCCAAATTCATACTTGATTTCGTAGAAAAACAGAGATGGATGTACATCGTGGATGGTTTAAAAATCACTCTGCTTGTGACACTTCTGTCTCTGATACTGGGTCTGGCCATCGGTGCCCTGATCGCTGTTATCAGGACTACCCATGACCAGCTGAGAGAAGAGAATGTCGGAGGAATCGGCAAGAAGCTGCTGGGTGTGGCTGATGCGATCTGCCGGCTCTATCTGACCGTCATCAGGGGAACACCTACCCTGGTACAGCTGCTTTTAATGTTCTTTGTATTTTTATCAACCTGTAACAGTAAAGTTACTGTTGCGGTAATTACTTTTGGAATCAACTCTGGTGCTTATGTGGCTGAAATCTTCCGTTCAGGTATCATGGCCGTGGACGCCGGACAGATGGAGGCCGGCCGGTCTCTGGGCCTTGGCTATGTGGACACCATGGTTCAGATCATCATGCCCCAGGCCATCAAGAACTGTCTGCCTGCCCTGGTAAATGAGATGATTACTCTTTTGAAAGAGACTTCCATCTGTGGATATATCGGCCTCAATGAGCTGACCCGTGGTGGAGATATCATCCGTGGAGTCACCTTTGACGCCCTGCTTCCCCTGATGGTAGTAGCGATGATTTATCTGGTATTAGTTATGTTCTTTACCTGGGTTATGGGTAAGATTGAGAGGAGGCTGAGAGAGAGTGATATACGTTAATCATCTTTGTAAATCCTTTGGAGACCACGAGGTACTCCATGATATCAGCGAGCATATTGTACCGGGAGAAAAGGTAGTAATCATAGGACCTTCAGGCTCAGGTAAATCTACCTTTCTGCGCTGTTTAAACCTGCTGGAGCATCCTACAAAGGGCCAGGTGATCTTCGACGGGACCGACCTTACTGACCCTAAGACGGACATCAATAAGGTCCGCCAGCACATGGGCATGGTTTTCCAGCATTTTAACCTCTTTCCCCACAAGACTATTATGGATAACATTACCCTGGCCCCGGTAAGGCTTAAACTGATGAAGCCGGAGGAGGCTAAGGAGGAGGCCCTGAAACTGCTTCGCCGGGTCAATCTGGAAGAAAAGGCCGACGCCTATCCGGGTCAGCTTTCCGGCGGCCAGAAGCAGAGGATCGCCATAGTTAGGTCTCTGGCCATGAAGCCTAAAATGATGCTTTTCGACGAGCCTACCAGTGCCCTTGACCCGGAGATGGTAGGAGAGGTACTGGAGTTCATGAAGCAGCTGGCTGAAGAAGGTATGACCATGGCTGTGGTCACCCATGAGATGGGCTTTGCCAGAGAGGTAGGTACCAGACTCTTTTTCATGGATGAGGGCAGGATCCTGGAACAAGGACATCCGAAAGAGGTTTTCGACGATCCCAAGGAAGACCGAACCAGGGAATTCTTATCAAAAGTTTTGTAAGGGATTTATTTGTGTTTTAACCCTTTGTGAAATATTTGTAACCTCTCCTTGTTATTTTGAGGTAAAACAAGTCAAATTGTTGCCATTATTATCAATATGACGAAATTTCCCCCTAAGCTTGTCTGTAAAGACGATGTTATGCTAAAATAGGAAACACAGCGAAGTTTCTGTACTGTCGAATTTGTTTTCGGAATCAGAAGTAACAGGTCATTTCAGACCGGGAAGGTATTATGTCAAAGAAGTTGTTTACTAAAAGAACATTGGTCACAATGTTTTGCAGAGACATTTTCGCTGAACATATTTTATAGTACCGAAGGAGGAGAAAGAGCATGTTAAAGAAGATGAGCAAGGGCTTGTTGACGCTTGCGGTTGTTTTTGTGATGGCAGCAGGTGTTTATGCCCTCGACAGTAATGTACCCGCACAGACAAGTGCAGCAACCTATGAGGTGAAGAATTTACAGCTTTATGTAGATAATCAGTTATCCAATGCATCAGGCTGGTATAAGATTGGTGGTAAGATCTATAATTTCACAAACGGTGTTGCTGCAACAGGTTACAAGTATGCAAGAAGTTACGGTGGTGGCAATTACGTTTATAAGTACTTCTTCAATGAAGATGGAACCTTGAATACCAATCTTTTTGCTGACGATTACGCAGGCAATATACAGAAGAAGATGAGGATTGAGGTTAATCTTACAACTCATACCGTTACTTTCCTTGCATGGGATGATCAGACCAATACATACAGAATTCCTCTGAAGGCCTGTATCTGTGCCACATCCAGAAAGAAGAACGGAACTCCGGTTGGCAATTACCGTCTTGAGAAGACATCTGCAAAGAGATGGTATCCATATACTAAGGGAAGTGCTGTTTACTGGTATCAGTATGCTGTACATGTAAAAGGCTCACCTGTTCTTTTCCATTCCTGCAGGTATTCCAGAAAGAGCACCAAGAAGCTTGTAACCAGCCTTTACAACAAGCTGGGTAATAACATTACTACACATTGTATCAGAATGCAGGCTGTTAATGCCAAGCTGATCTACGACATTTCCACAAAGACCTATAAGAAGGCACGTGTTAAAGTTAAGATCTTCAGATCCAATGACAAGGGAGCTTTAGGTAAGGTTAGTCTTTCAGATACCACCGGAGAGATCAGGACAAAGTATGATCCTACAGATCCTCTGTATAACAAGGATTCCTACAAGGTTTATAACAAATAGTATTCCGGGGTTACACATTACAGTCATATCGTATAATTGTATATTATTACAAGAGCAACAGAGATCTTCGCCGGTTTGTGCCGGCGGAGATTTTTTTCAATATGGCAGCCATCAGCCTGTTGTTTCCTTTTGGGGACCTGTCGGCTGGGATATAAAAGATTGACATGTATAAGAGTTGACTTTGACGTTGAGCTGATTCCTTTCTGTCCGGAGCAGCTGGGAGGACTGCCCACTCCCCGTTACCCTTCTGAAATAAAGGGGAGTCAGGTGATCAATGACCATGGGCAGGATGTAACAGATTCATTTGAGAAAGGAGCCCGGGAGGCTCTGAAACTGTGTAGAATCTATCATGCCAAATATGCTGTTTTGAAAGAGAAAAGTCCTTCCTGCGGCAATGGCCAGGTCTATGACGGAAGCTTTTCCGGCAGGCTGGTGGAGGGACGGGGTGTCACTGCGGACCTTCTAATCAGAGAGGGAATTGAGGTATTTGGTGAATCGGAACTTGACCGGCTGCTTGTGGCCCTGAAGGAAAACAATTAATGAAATGAGATTTAAAGGGGGAATTATGGCGAAAACAATCTACGAAAAAATGGATGAGTATTTTAAGAAACATGAAAAAGCAGGTCTGTGTCTGAAAAGCCTTAATATTCTTTCCACCCTGCCTGCCTTTGTCATGTATCCTTTGCTGGTCGGCTGGCTCTTTTTAAAAAAGGACCGGAGGCTGACAGCTTATATCATGATACCTGGTGCAAGTTTTCTCCTGGTTTCTATTTTCAGGGGGCTGGTTAACAGACCAAGACCCTATGAAGCATTTGGCAAGCCGGCTGTGATCAAAAAGGAGAAAAAGGGGAAGTCTTTTCCCAGCCGGCATGTTTTCAGCAGCTTCCTGATTGCCTTGCTCTGGCTACCCTTAGCACCGTTAGTAGGATTACTGCTGCTGCTTGTCAGCCTTGTACTGGCCATAGTCCGGGTCATAGGAGGAGTTCATTATATTTCTGATGTCCTGGCCGGAGCTCTGGCCGGAATCGTAGCCGGACTACTTACTGTCAGAAATAAATAAATTTAGGCCTTTAAACTTTAATGTGTTAAATTTTCAGTTTACTAGCAGGCTAAAAAGTGATATGATACCTATGTGTTATCGCACAAATGTATTTGCATTTATAGGAGAGGGACAAAGAATCTTATTTACTCCGGGTCCGGTTGAGGGCTTTGGATGAAGCGGCCTTTTCGGGGGAGGATGAAGGATATGGGAAGGAATATTTCCAAAAAGAGGAATGAATCGATGTATAAGGCGATACTTGAGATTCAGACCCTGGAGGAATGTCTCGATTTTTTTGAAGACTTATGTGCCATGACAGAGCTCCGGTCCATGGAGCAGCGATTTGAAGTTGCGACTATGCTGAAGCAGGAGAAGGTCTACACAGAGATTATGAAGAGTACCAATGCCAGTTCCGCAACCATCAGCAGGGTAAATCGTATGCTGAATTCCGGGACAGGCTGCCTGTCCGATATTATTGACAGGATGAAGGACAGGGATATTGATAAGGCAGACAAGAAATAGGCTTTGAAGATGTGTTATAGCTGTTGTTGACAAAACATTATTTTGAAACGGCTGTTTATGACAGCCGTTCATATTTTTTGTTTTAAGCTGGAGTCTTTAAAGTGGAAGTTCAGGCAGGTTACTGCTTATAATTCTTATCCGCAGGATTTGATAAAAAAGCCTGCAGGATTGCTACAGACATCTTCCGGAGCTCATGGGTTATGTTCCGGATAGAGATAAATATGTAATTTAGAAAGGATGTTTCCATGAAACAATTGATGTTAGGTAATCAGGCGTTTGCACGAGGTCTCTATGAGGCCGGTTGCAGCGTGGTATCCAGTTATCCCGGTACTCCTTCTACGGAAGTTACTGAGGAAGCGGCCAAGTACGATGAGATTTACTGTGAGTGGGCTCCCAATGAGAAAGTAGCTATGGAGGTGGCTTTTGGTGCCTCTCTGGCAGGTAAGAGAAGCTTTTGCGGTATGAAGCATGTGGGACTTAATGTGGCTGCAGACCCCCTTTACACTTTGTCTTATACTGGTGTGAACGGCGGAATGATCATCTGTGTGGCTGATGACGCAGGTATGCATTCTTCCCAGAATGAGCAGGATTCCCGCCACCATGCCATCGCATCAAAGGTTCCTATGATTGAACCGTCAGACTCTGCCGAGGCGCTGGAGTTTGCGAAACTGGCTTATGACCTCTCAGAGGAGTTCGACACACCGGTCATCATGAAGATGTGCACCAGAGTAGCTCATTCCCAGAGTGTGGTAGAGACTTCTGACCGGGTAGTTCCGGAACCTAAACCTTATGTGAAAAACATAGCCAAGTATGTTATGATGCCGGGCAACGCCATCCGCCGCCATCCCGTGGTGGAGGAGCGGACGCGCCGGCTGACCGTCCTGGCCGAAACGACCCCCCTGAACCGCGTCGAAGAGGGGACGGAT
>ODAI010279242.1_pt1 | contig 17389 bp, 12 predicted proteins | sample 1539321 | NCBI WGS metagenome assembly ODAI01 (sample SAMN02144231, study PRJEB22623) | gut metagenome | biome: sheep rumen | host: Ovis aries | place: New Zealand | reverse complement strand
TTACTTTAACGCAAACTTTGGTACCTACTTCTTGTGGGACCGCTTCTTTGCCGGATTGTCTATTGCGAACATGATCCCTACCGAGATGGAAGAGTTGGGTGAGAACGAGCCAGTTCCTCCAATGACATTCTTCATCTTCGCCGGATATACCTTCCCAGTTAACGAGACTATCGACATTGAACCAGCAGCTATGTTCAAGTTCAACGAGAACGACGAACGCCAGTTGGACTTCAACTTGAAGTACGAGCAGGAAGTACCTGACACTAAAGATGTCTCTTACTGGTTGCAGTTGGCCTACCGCCAGACACTTGACGAAGGCAACGCAAAACCATTGGAATTCTCTCCAATGGGTGGTATCAACTTCAAGGGCTTCCACCTCGGTTATGCCTACACATTAGGCCTGACTAAGTGGGCACGCCACAACTCGGGTTCACACAGCGCGATGCTCGGATACTCTTGGTGTAAGGTTAAGAAGTTCTGCCGATAAACAAAGACAGAGATATATCAAAATAGAAGAAAGAGGAGGCAACAAAAACCTCCTCTTTTTCGTATAAACAATGCCATTTTAATAACGATTAAACAAAATCCTTAACTCCATGAACGTCTTAAAAACTATCACCTCATATTCGCCCGTATTAGCCATTCCATCGAGTATAGCAGCCTATTTTCTTTGGAAAGGGCAATACCACCTCTTTGTGAACATTATGCAGTACGTCAACCTGCTTATGTGGGTGGCGCTATTGGTCTACACAAAATTGAGCAGCGAGTATTCGGTAGACTATAAAACAGCCTTTACAATATTAAGTGTTTTATTTGTAGCATCCCTACTATCGTCATTTTTTATACCATTTCTCACTATGCTGCTATACGTCACATTTGTAGTCACGGCTATTGTGGTAACTTTTCTCATTCTGTTCTATCTGACATTTAGCCAACACCCTTAAACAAGTCCACAACGCACCTATTTCATGCCACAGGTCGCTTGCAGTGCTTCCTGATAGCGGCGACATAAGCCTTCGCATAACGCGAAAGCGACACCCCCTTACGGGTAACCACACCGATAGTCATTTGGTCGCTGACGTCGAGCGGTTTAGCAATAATACTACGTCCGTTAAGTTTATGGCTTATGACACCCGAACAAATTGTATAACCATTGAGGCCGATAAGCAGATTGAAAAGAGTTGCACGGTCACGAACTTTAATATTCTTAGGACAATCGAAATCAATGGCGGTTAAAGGTTCTTCGGCGAAATAGAACGAGTTGAAGTCGCCCTGTTCATAGGTGAGGTAAGGGTACGGGGCCAAATCGGATAGAGAAATGCGTTCTTTAAGCGCAAGCGGATTTTTAGCGGACATAAACACGTGCAAAGGTGTAGTGAATAAAGGATCGAACACCAGATTGTTCTTTCTAAGCAGATTTTTCACCACTTTTTCGTTCTTTCCACAAAGATATAGCACCCCAATCTCACTTTTCATCTTTGCCACATCGTCAATAATCTCGTTAGTTTGAGTCTCGCGCAAAGTAAAATCGTAAGAATCGCCCCCAAATTTACGTATAACGTCAACAAAAGCATTCACTGCAAACGAGTAATGCTGGCAACTGACCGAAAAGATAGTGTTGCCGCCCGCATTGCCCTTGTACCGTTCCTCAAGCAAAGCCGCCTGCTCCAACACCTGCCTCGCATACGACAAGAACTCGTCACCCTCGTTGGTGATTGTAACCCCCTTGTTCGAACGGTTGAAGATAACTATATTTATTTCATTCTCAAGTTCATGGATAGCAGCCGTAAGGCTCGGTTGCGAGATAAACACCCGTTTGGCCGCCTCGGTTATATTACGTGTATCGGCAACGGCCGCCACATATTTCAATTGCTGTAAAGTCATATTGTTCTGTCAGTTCGGAATAGCGCCATAGGAAAAACCTATGGTTAACACACAAAATTAAGTATTTTCACTATTATAAAAAAATACAGAACTTTGCGCCGACAAAATTAACAGTAGAAAAAACAATATGACAATTAGAAAGACATCAGTAATCGGTTTTCCAAGAATAGGAAAGAAACGCGAACTCAAATTCGCAAGTGAGAAATTCTTCAAAGGCGAACTTTCGGAAGAAGAGTTAAAGAAGACTGCAGCCGATTTGCGCCTTTATGGCTGGCAGAAACAGCAGGAAGCCGGCATCTCGTTCATACCATCGAACGACTTCTCGTTCTACGACAACCTGCTCGACACCGCGTTCCTAATCGGTGCCGTTCCAACCATCTACAAGCAGTTGGGGCTGAGCGAACTCGAGACCTATTTTGCGGTAGCACACGGCTACCAGGGAGCAAAAGGCGACGTAAAGGCTCTGCCTATGAAGAAATGGTTCAACACCAACTACCACTACATTGTACCAGCGCTTGACGACCAGACCAAGTTGGAGCTTGCGAACGCCCCTAAGGCGCTTGCCGAATATAAAGAGGCAAAAGCAGCCGGCATACAAACCGTCCCAAGCCTTATTGGCATCTACACTTTTTTGCGTCTGGCCACCTACAACGGCAACAAAACAGCCTCTGATTTTGCAGACGATGCAGTAAAAGCCTACGTCCAACTTGCCGGCCAACTCAACTCGGCAGGGGCAGAATGGATCTCGATAGCAGAGCCAGCCCTCGTATTTGACACAAACGAGAAAGAAAAAGCGCTATTCAAAAAAATATACACAGACCTGCTAACGCAAATCAGAAAGGAAACCAACCTTAAAATCGTCCTACAAACCTACTTCGGCGATGTCCGCGACATCTATAACGAATTGGTAAGTTTAGGGTTTGACGGAATAGGTTTAGACTTTGTAGAGGGAAAGAAAACACTTGAACTCCTGACGACAGGTTTCCCGAAGGACACCCTACTGTTTGCCGGTATAATAAACGGCAAGAACATTTGGCGCAGCGAATATGCGAAGAAAAACGCGCTATTAGACGAAATAGGGAAATATGTAGACGGACAGAACCTAGTAATCGGCACATCGTGCTCGCTCCTGCACGTACCTTACACAATAGAATCGGAGAACTTACTTTCAGACGCCTCCAAGAAGTTCCTGGCGTTTGCAGAGGAAAAGATTAAGGAACTTAACGACATAGCCAGCAAGAACGCGGCAAGCCTGCAACAGAACAAGGCGCTATTCAGCGAAGAGCGTGTCAAGAAGAACGAAGCTGTACAGCAAGAGCTACGCAAGCTGACAGATGCAGACTTCAACCGTACACCAGCCCGAAACGAACGCAAAGGAATACAGAAAGCAATATTCCAGCTTCCTCCTTACCCAACCACAACTATCGGCTCGTTTCCACAGACAGCAGATGTACGTTCGAACAGAGCAGCCTACAAGAAAGGGGCTATTAGTGCCGAACAGTACAAGACATTTAACCGAAAGAAAATTGCCGAATGCATCGCACTGCAAGAACAACTGGGCCTCGACGTGCTGGTGCACGGAGAATTTGAACGAAACGACATGGTAGAATACTTCGGCAACAAACTGGATGGATTCATCTTCACGCAAAACGCATGGGTGCAGAGCTACGGCACACGCTGCGTAAAGCCACCAATCGTATGGGGTGATGTAAGCCGGAGCGCACCAATTACCGTAGAATGGTCGGTTTATGCGCAAAGCCTTACGAAAAAGCCGGTTAAAGGAATGTTGACCGGCCCAGTAACCATACTCAACTGGTCGTTCCCACGCGAAGACGCTTCTTTGAAGGAGCAGGCACAACAGATAGGCCTAGCCATCCGCGACGAAGTGTTAGACCTTGAAAAGAACGGTATACGCATCATCCAGATAGACGAAGCCGCCCTCCGCGAGAAACTGCCATTGCGCAAAAGCGACTGGCACAGCGAATATCTGGACTGGGCCATTCCAGCCTTCAGACTGGTACACGCCAAGGTGAAGCCAGAGACACAAATCCACACGCACATGTGTTACAGCGAGTTTGGCGACATCATTAAAGACATCGATGCAATGGATGCCGACGTCATCACCTTCGAAGCCAGCCGCTCCGACCTCAAACTGATAGACGCCCTTAGAGAATCAAACTTCCAGACACAGGTCGGACCAGGCGTGTACGATATCCATTCGCCACGTGTTCCGTCAGTTGCCGAAATTGTCGACACCCTGCACAAAATCATAAGCAAAGTAAACAAAGAAAACGTATGGGTGAACCCAGACTGCGGACTTAAGACCCGTGGAGAAGAAGAGACAACCGCCAGCCTTAAAAATTTAGTGGCGGCAGCCAAGCAGTTGCGAAGCGAGTGAGAAAGGCTTAAACTCAAAACAAAGACTTTTAGGTCTATACAAAAAGAGGTTGTGCTTTATATGGCGCAACCTCTTCCCTTTTCTATTCCAGTTCGTAGCACAACCGCAGCACGAAAACCTTTTGGACACTTCCGCCACCCTCAACGAGTTGGAAGGAAGGCTTAACGGCAAACAGGTCGAACAAGCTCATTTGCAAAGTGAGTTCCTGATTACACTCATCGGCATCGGCAAAACAGGCATAACGGTTCATCAGTCCGACACTTTCCACCCGAACTTTTTTGCCGCTACCCGACGGGGTCAAGACAAGCCCAGCGCCAGCATATCCTTTGCAGTTGCTACCGCTGTTAAGAGAAGTAGAACCATGTAACAGCAAATTCAGCCGGCAACCGTTCTTATTCAGCAAGCCTTGTTCCAGCTGTGTCCACCACGTAGCACGAAACCTTTTCTTTCCACCGGCGTCAGAGGGGGAATTGTTGGTGGCAAGACCTACTGAATAGAGCATAAGAAGCGGGACGTCGGTGCGGGAATACCCAATCTCAGTCATAGTAGTGACGCCATCGCGATGAGGTCGGAAACGGAAGGTAGAGCCATCGGCCAGTTCACCGGCAATTCCATTATAGAGGCTGAATTGGGCTTTAAGACCCACCTTATGGGAATAAGAGACATGAATGGGGCACACCCCCGAAAGCGGGAAGTTGGCCATTTCGTAATTAGCAGCTATAGTCGGGAAAATGCCGTCAGATCCATTCAAGAACAACGTAGAGTTACCCTCCGTAAAATAGTCCTCATTCACATTTCGCACACCAGAAAGAAACACCAGATGATGAGAACTATCGGCACCAAAAGTGTTTACAAATCCGAGGTCGAGCATACGCAGTCCGGCCGCCATATTTTCATTCTTGATGTTCGAAAATCCTTGCAAATCGTCAATCACCACGTCATCGCCCAAGCCATAGGTATGCAGGGTACCCAGTTCAAAGAAAAAAGGCGGCACGGGTTTCCAAACCGTGTAGAAAGCCGCCTCGTTCATCCAAGCGGCACGGTCGTCCAAATTCCACTCCGCCTCAGAGAAAAGTGAGGCTTCAAAATTAAACTTCTCATTACCAGTCGCATAAAGCAAAGAACTATAAGAGATGACAAGAGCATGGAGGAGACCTAAAAGGCATAGTTTCCCCTTAAAAAACTTCATTATTGCTTATTAATTATCCTGATTGAATTCTGGTCACAAATATACTATTTATTTTCATTCTAAATAACAACCAGTTGATGCAATCTTACAAAACAGACTAAATTATTCCTATTTCGGAAATTTTTTATCGAGTGTAACGTGTTTTGTTACAGACATAGAGGTACTTTGAATTTGAAAGACTGACGTAAACGGATAGATTTCTAATGTTGTAAAACAAAGCAAAAAAGACACAGAAAATTTTGTAACGCGCTAGTTTTTTTTTATTTAGCATATTCTTTAACCAAATAAATATAATTTAATATGGCTACAAAAATCTACAGAATCGAAAGTACCTTTCATAGAAGAGAGCAGTATCCAATCTTCGAAATTGACAACGGAGAAATTTACGAAATTGAGAGTACATTCCACAGGAGGGAGAGATATCCGTTCATCGAAATCGACAATGGTGAAGTATATAAAATTGAAAACACCTTCCACAGAAGGGAGCGATACCCATATATAGAAATTGACAATGGGAAAATATACGAAATTGAGAGCACCTTCCATAGAAGAAAGCAATACCCATTCCTGGAAATCGACAACGGGGAAGTTTATAGAATAGAAAGTACCTTCCATAGGAGGGAACGTTATCCGTTCATCGAAGTCGACAATGGAAAGATTTACGAAATTGAAAGCACCTTCCATAGAAAGAAACAATACCCATTCTTGGAAATCGATGGTCGATACACCATTGCGGACATCTTTGTAATTCTCCAACAAATGGGAATTATTTAATCAACATAAATCCAACAAATTAAACTTATAGACAACAAACTTCTAATACGTAACAACTATTAGTTGCTTTTAAAAACTATCAATAACCAATGGGAACAACCACCATAACAGACATACCGAGAAAGGGGTCGGCAGAACATGACCGATTTGGTTTGATGGCGTACGAAAAAGGGCTTGAAGCATTCTTACGTGGGTCATCCACACCTATAACCGTTGCGCTACAAGGCGAATGGGGCAGCGGAAAAACCTCGTTAATGAACGTGCTCAACGACGACTTGTGTAACGAGAACGGCGAATTCTATTCCATATGGATTAACACCTGGGAGTTTTCCCTAATGCGGAGCTCAAACGAGGCTCTGCTCCAAATACTATTCAAAATGGCGAACGAAGTCGTCAAATTGATACAAACTGCGGGGGAAGAAGTCATCGGCTCCATAAAAAAGAACCTTTCCGTATTAGGAATGTCGGTTGCCAGAAGTTTGGCGAACAAAGCCCTCGACGGTTTTGGTGACAGCATTATGGACATCTTCAACAAAGAAGGGGGGAATAGCATTGCAGACTTACGGGAGAAACTCGAGCAACAAATCAACGTCTGTATCAACAAGAGCCAAAATAAAAAGGGAATTATATTCTTTATAGACGACCTTGACCGAATTGACCCTCCTGTTGCAGTCGAGTTACTTGAGTTACTAAAAAACGTATTCACACTCAAGCATTGTCTTTTCGTACTTGCGATAGACTACGATGTGGTCATAAAGGGATTGAAGCCAAAATTTGGAGAGCTAAACGAACAAAACGAACGCGAATTCAGATCTTTCTTTGACAAAATTATTCAAGTTCCATTCTCGATGCCAGTCAGCCAATACTCAACAAAAAACTACTTGATTGATGAGTTAAAGGGCATCGGGATAATTGATTCAGCCGACTTAAGCAACGAGAAGTTAACAAACGACCTCAACAAAGCCGAAATATTGACGATTGGCAGCAATCCTCGATCCATAAAACGTTTCCTAAACACGCTGTCTATGATAAAGTGCATCAACAACGCATGCGATGAGACAGCCACACTAAACGACGGAGAACGAGAAGAGTCAAAAGAGACACGCGATCTAAAGATTCTTTTAAACTTATCTATCGTCGGGCTGCAGGTAGCCTATCCGAAAATCTACCAGCTACTCTGCTTAGAGCCAGGATTTACCATGTGGGACGACAGGATAGCCGCAAAAATGGGAGTTAGGCAAATTGACAATGAGACCAAAGACCGGTTAGACAAATTTGAAGAATTCGACGAACTCTGGGAACAAGTGCTTTACCGGGTCTGCCTAACGGATAAACATCTGCAGAAAAACGCAATCAACATATCGAGACTTTTCAACATGATGCGCAACGAGATAAAGAGCGTCGTGTCGAACGACGAAGAAAGTTCCTATGAAACAAGCCCAGAAGCCGAGAACAACTTCATTAAAGAGTTTATGCAAGAGCAGATGAGTCAAGCTTTTGTTACAAGCCTAAGCTCAAACGATACAGAACCTCTCGCATACGATGCAGTGCAGTTAACACACAACATCCAACGAAAACTTTATGAGCATCTCAAACAGACTTATGTTGATGCGGGTTTCCGCGCCCCAAAAGTAAAAACAACAAATGGAAGAATAACCACTTATAAACAATTTCCAGACCTGCAAATATGGCAGAATAACCCTGAAAACCACAAAATCCGCATACAATTCCGATTGCAAACCAAGCAAGTATTGGCAGAGAATTGCCAACAATACATGCCAGTTCCCCCTCCGCCCCTTGACAAGTTCACAAAAGACGACGTGAGTGCACTGAAAGATAAGGATCTTCCGCTATTCACTGGTTTTTTTAAACTAGGTGAAACAATCGCTGCGAACAATTGCTACCAACTATGGGCAGAACGCCATATACTCGATGGAAAGCTCAAATTCCTTTTATGTTTCGATGTCACATTTGACAATCCAGACGCCTTTCTTGAGGAGCAGAACATAAAATTTATGCAAGAAGTAATCGGGACCATTTTCTATATAGGTTTCGAGGTTGCAAAGATGTGAGTTTGAAGGTCCAGATATCAAGCAATGGGCATCCATACATATTTTTTAACAAAATTAAAAATAACAACATATATGGGAAAAGACCTAGAAGAACTGTTTAAAATCTGGAAGAACAGACAGACAGAAAACGGAGATGGAGAGTACTTCACAAAAGACGGCATTCTACGCCATAACAACGAGACAGACGAGGAATTAGAGGCCAAGTGGTTCTCGACGGAAAGGCGTATTGCTATATTGCTAAAAGACCAGTACCAAAAGGACGAACAAAAATGGGACGAGGACATCCGTGACTGGCTTAGAGACACCGATATCGATGATGAGAAGGCCCTGGCACAAAAAAGAAAGAACAGGAACCTTGAAGTGTCTTTCCTCAAAAGAATAGCTTACCTGATTTGGGGCTTATCGAAAGCAGATGAGAAGAACGACTGGTGGTACGACGAGGTTGACAAACACAGAGAGGAAGTAAAAGACTTCTTCAACACGCAGCCTTTCGCCTTGGTAGAATGCAAAAAAATGCCAGGAGAAGGCAAACTTGACGATAAAATTTTGAAAAAACACCTTCGCAACTATGGCGACTTACTGAAAAAGGAACTTGAGATTCTGAAGCCAAACTTTATTGTATGCACAAGTTCATTGATATACGACGCCGTAGTCAAATCGTACCCTCAAGAAAAGGTTTATACAATAGAAGGGCACAACAGCATTCGAATCATCAAGGCCCCTTGCGGAGAAATTGAAGCGCTCGTTTTTTGCTCTTATCACCCTAGTACACCCGGCACAGCAGACAAATTTCACGAAGGTGTAATGGTCCATTACAGAGCTTTCTTAAAAAATGTGGGATTATCTAGATGACAACCTACCCCATTATCCAGAGGACTTCGGGCAATATCTTGATTAGAAAATGAAAGAGGCGAAGCAGTGTCACATGCTTCGCCTCTTATTCATTAACTAAGTCTTGCTTAGAGTTTAGATACAATGTTGAGTGTATCAAGCGCGATCATATACTCCTCGTCGGTAGGAATAACGTAGATACGCACCTTTGAGCCATCTTTCGAGATATCGCCCTCGCCACCGTTCTTGCGGAGGTCGGCATTCTTCTGTTCATCGATTTCCAAACCGAGGTAAGACAAACCGGCACAAATATTCTTACGGATATTCACCTGGTTTTCACCCATACCGCCAGTGAACACCAGCGCATCAACACCATTGAGGACGGCCGCATAGGCGCCGATGTACTTCTTTACACGGTAGACAAACATCTCGCAAGCCAGTTGGGCCTGTTTGTTGCCAGCCTGACAAGCAGCCTCAATGTCGCGCATATCGGAAGAGACACCCGACAAGCCAGCCAAGCCACTCTTCTTGTTCATCACATTGTTAATTTCCTTAACGCTCCAGCCCTTGCTTTCCTGCAAGAACGTAACGGCAGCCGGATCGAGGTCGCCACAACGGGTACCCATCACCAGACCCTCGAGCGGAGTAAGTCCCATGGAAGTATCGACCGAATGCCCGTTAAGGATAGCAGAAATAGAGCCACCATTACCGATATGGCAGGTAATAATCTTACTCTCCTTTTTTCCAAGTTTCTCAATCGCCTTGGCAGACACATAGCGGTGGCTGGTTCCGTGGAAACCATAACGACGGATGCCGTCTTCCTTATACAGTTCGTAAGGGAGGGCATACATATAGGCGTAATCTGGAATAGTCTGATGGAATGCAGTATCGAACACCGCAACCTGAGGAACACCAGGAAGCAGTTTAGAAACAGCCTCAATACCGGTAAGGTTAGGACCGTTATGAAGAGGAGCCAACTTCTTGCATTCTTCAATCTGCTTGATGACGTCAGCATCAATAAGGACACTGCTTGCAAACTTCTCACCGCCGTGCACAACACGGTGACCAACCGCATCAAGTTCGTTCAAAGAGCCAAGCACACCAGTTTCCTTGCCCGTAATAACATCGAAGATGAGGTGTATACCTTCCAAATGGTTCTCAATCTTCTTGTCGATTTGAGTTTTCTCACCTTCCCCCTTCTTAAACTTGATAAAGCTGTCGGGCAAGCCCAACTTTTCAAGGGTTCCAGATTCAAGAACATTGTTTGCTGGCATGTCAATCAACTTGAACTTGATTGAAGAGCTACCGCAGTTTAGTACTAAAACTTTCATATTTAGGATTAACAATAAATAAAATTCGAGTCAAAGAAGAAGCCTCACAGTTTTCTTTAGTTTGCAAAATTAGGTAGTTTAGCCGACATTTCAGCAATGCGAGCACCCAATAAATTAAAATTAGTAAGAAAAATTTTACCAAAACGAGCAAATTGGAAGTCTGAGGCACAAAAAAGGAGCAAGGCGAAAGCCCTGCTCCCTATCTACATATCGGTATGAGTTTTTTTATTTTTTACCGGCGATAGCCTGACAAGCCGTAATAGCCACCGTCTTAACAATATCGTCGACCGAGCATCCACGCGACAAGTCGTTAACCGGAGCCGCCAAGCCCTGCAAGAATGGGCCAAGCGCAGTAGCACCAGCCAGACGCTGCACCAACTTGTAAGAGATATTGCCCGTATTCAGGTCAGGGAAGACCAGCACGTTGGCAGTACCGGCCACCTTGCTTTCCGGAGCCTTGAGGGCAGCCACTTTAGGGACAAGGGCGGCATCGGCCTGCAGTTCGCCATCTAGTTTAAGTTCAGGCGCCATTTCGTGGGCCTTGGCGGTAGCCTCAACCACCTTGTCGACCATTTCGTGCTTAGCACTACCCTTCGTAGAGAAGCTGAGCATAGCGACGCGGGCCTCGTCGAAGCCGAACACATCGGTAGCCGACTTGGCACTGCAAACCGCAATCTGTGCCAGCTGGTCGGCATCAGGATTAGGAGTAGCGGCACAATCGGCGAAAATCATTTTGCCGTCGCAACCGTAAGTATTGTCTTTCAGAATCATCAGGAAAGCACCAGAAACACAAGAGACACCAGGCTGGGTCTTGATAATCTGGAACGCAGGGCGCAGGGTGTCGCCCGTAGGGCTGCCAGCACCGCTGACCTCACCATCTGCATCGCCCGCCTTAATCATAAGGCAAGAGAGGTAAAGCGGATTCTTGACCAGTTCGGTAGCCTGCTCAACAGTCATACCCTTCTTCTGGCGGAGCTGTACCAAGAGGTCGATGTATTTTTGGGAATCGGGATTGTTATTCGGATCGATAATGGTGATTTTATCCATATTCTTCAATCCGAACTCAGCGGCCATAGCGGAAATCTTCGCCTTGTCGCCAAGGACAATAATCTTCGCAGTACCTTTTCCTGCTACGATGTCAGCGGCTTTGAGAGTTCTCTCTTCAGTGCCTTCTGGCAAAACAATGCGCTGCAAGTTGGCTTTTGCACGCGCTTCCATGCTTTCAATCAAATCCATTGTAAAAAAGTAATTATTTTATATCTAACCTAAATGCACGGGTGTAATGCGCCCATCATTACAAAGGTATGCAAACACGAACAAAAAGCAAAATGAAAAGAGGCGAAACGGACGAGTAAAAACACTGGCAAATTTCGCCATTTCATGCAGAAATGGGGGAAGCCCACTACCCACAACGAGGTAGCGAGCTTCAATATATTTAGTAGTTAAGGGTCAAAAGTATGCGTTCGGGTGAAAGGCCTTTATTTGTTTCGGCCACCCCGTTCGCATCGGGTATACAGAACTCTTTAAATGTCTTCATATCTTTTATTTTTTTGTTTTCATCAAATATAGATACCTGTTTTTTTTCTTGTACATTGTGCAAGGTTGCAGGCAATCTGCGTTAAACCGGAACAAAGAAATTGGAAGCGTCAGCCACCGTTTCCATATGTTACAGAACATATCGTCAAATCATCACAAATTCCTCATTTTAAGTTATATTGCAGTACAACTCAAATAAACAGGCCTATGAAAAATATTTTTACCCTAAAACCGACATTGTCTATAATCGGACTAGTATGGTTTTCTGCTGCAATGGCAGCGCACCCGGCACTAAGTGGAGGAGACGGGACTTTCGACACCCCCTACCAGATAGCCACCCAAGAAGACCTTGTGGCACTAAGCGACTATGCAAATAATGAATCGGACGGTTCACTTTTCTACTACGAATTGACCGCCGACATTGACATGAGCGGCATTGAATTCGAGCCTATCAACAATTACAAATATCCGCTTGACGGCTACAAAGTCAACTTCGACGGCAACAACCACAAAATATCCAACCTGACCATCGCGAAAGGGAACAACTACTGCGGACTTTTCGGTAAAGTTTCTGGCAACCACCTGACCATTAAAGACCTTACCATCGAAAACCTCAATATAGAAATTGAAACGAGCGAAAGTGGAGTTTACGCAGGAGGAATAGTAGCCTATTTCGGCAACCCGACACAGTCAGGAACCTCGACAATTATAAACTGTAGTGTTTCGGGAAGAATAAGTATGGAAGACTATATTCCCGCCAGTATAGGAGGCATTGCGGGAGACTGTCATAACATAGACATACAGAATTGCAAGAATTACGCCGACATTGTTGTCGGGAACGGGGACATGAGTACCAACACGACCAATGGGATTGGAGGTATTGTAGGTTCGTCAAAAGTACCATCAATCACAGGCACCACCCACCTCATCACCCAATGCGCCAATTTTGGCAATGTGACCGGCCCCATGAATGTGGGCGGCATAGCGGGTTACACACTTGGCATATCGGCCAGCAAAAATAACAATGCCGGACATATTACCTTCCACAACGGATGGGCAGGCGGTATTATAGGCAGTTCTAACTCTACCCTTATCGACTTCAGCTGCAACATCGGGGCAGTAACCATCTCGTTGGAAGAAGGCAACGACAAGAGCGGATTAGAGACAAAATATGTTGGCGGAATTGCCGGATACTCACTCGCCGCACGTACAGTTATATCGTTCTATCCTCTTGCCGACAACCTCAATGCGGGTTATGTAGACGGTTGGAACTACACCGGTGGAGTTTGTGGCTATTCTAACGGATGGACCTACAACAACATCAACGTAGCCCCAATAACAGACGGGAGCCAACACATACAGGAATGCAAAAGCGGAGCCAATTCAGGTTCTTACCCATTAAACGGGAACAACGGGAAAAATTACAACTATGGCGGCAGCCTGTATGACAAACAAATGAGCATATTACCCGACTCTATGGACGGGAAAGTATTCGAGGGGAAAGAGCAAACCTACGCGCTCTATACCGAACAACTGCTCAACGACTCTGCCTACAAGCACTTTGTTTCAGCCATTGAAATACAGGGGCCGCATGCAGGGGAATACAACTGGATTTACAACGAGGGCGTCTACGCTGTGCCTAACGGCATAGACCCAGACTTTAACGTATTGGCATCGGCCGTCATAAAACTAGACAGTAGCGACCGGATAAACAGCATAAACCATCCGTTCGAAGTGGTGTTAATGGAGACAGACGGAGAAAAGCCCCTAATAACGTCTGCGTCAGGGAACAAGATATGCGATGTGGATGGCTACTCCATAGGCCTTGCAGGATTAGGGGAAGATACGCTGCGCATCAGCTACAAGGGAATGACGAGAGAAATACCTCTTGTGGTCATTTCAAATACCCACACCGGAAAAGTTCCAAGCGAGGCAGGCAACGCACCTACCAATGTATATACGCCACTTGGCAGACTTGTGCGCAAAAATACAAGCCCGGCTCAAGCTTTAGATGGACTGAAACAGGGCATATACGTAGTGGGGAACAAAAAAACGATAAAAAGAGTTGACGATTAAGAAAGAATGAAATGTCAGAGACACAACAAGACACCCATCTACAGTAACTTTATTTCGTCGATAGACAGGCCTGTAATATCAACTATATCCTCAACAGAAAGGCCTTTTGCTTTCATCTTGCGGGCATTCTCTATTTTTTCTTTTTTCGCCCCGATGGCCTCGCCTTCAGCACGACCTTCAGCCAGACCTTCCGCACGACCCTCGGCACGACCCTCAGCCAAGCCGTCGTTCTTTGCAGTGTTAATCACATCGTTCTGGATTCTCACATTGTCCAGATGGCGCTCGTAGGCAAGACGTTCCTCGCTGGTCATCGAGATGTATTTCAGCCTCTCGCGGGCTTCCTGCAAACCGGGAACGGTCGTGTCGTCCTTTATGACGCCGTCCTTTATGTACTCCATCCACTCCTCTATCGGGGTTTTCGCGTACTCGTTGAACTGGTTCACACGAATCAGGTAGTACTCGGGGAAGATGTTCCCGGCCGGCCAACGGCGGAAAGTGTCCAGCTGACGACGGCTTATCTGGAGGATGTCTTCGGTAAACACGCCCTTGAACTCGGTCTTGCCGTGATACAGGTAGTCGTTGCCCGTGCCCATATCGAAATAGAGGATGTTGACGGAATACACCTTCTTCACCTTGTCGTAGTCGCTACCCAGCGACATGTGCTCGCAAATCGTCTTGCTCACCCCGTAGAGGATGCGTTCCAGGAAATAGACCTCACGAGAGAGCTGCACCTCCACTATGATGATCTCGTCCTTCGAGTTCCGCGCCTTGATGTCCACACGGTTGAACTTGTCGTCGTAGCTGTCCTGGTTGCTCTCGCTCTCCAAAATCTCCGTAATCGTGATTTTCTCGTCCAGAAGTACCGTAAGAAGGCCCTCCAGCACGACAAAGTTCGCCTTGTCGCGGAGCATGCGCTTCACGGCCCAGTCGAAATGGATATATTTTTCTGTTGACATACGTTTCTCTCTCTATTTTACACAAATTTACGGATTATCGGGTATATGTCAAAGGGTTAATGTGGTGCGTTACATTTCTGGGCGGAAATTTGCAAATTCACACATGGATTGCATTGATTTAAAGTTGACCCATCAAGCAAAAGCCAGTGTTGCACACCGGTACTTGAACGAAAGCCTACGGGAAAAGATGGGCAGAGCGATAAGGCTCTGTCCGTACAGGCATGGACAAACAGACTGGTTCACCATGTTATATAACTTTATTTCGTCAATAGAAAGACCAGTGATATGATCTTCTATACAAATTTCATCACACCTGCAGTTGACATTTGAGCCGACATAAAACAAGTGGTAAAATTTGGAGGAAACAGACAAAACAGACCAAATAAATTTGGAGGGGCGCCTTTTTACCTTATTTTTGTCTCAAAAAAAGCAATTATGACGAAATCCTTATTCAAGCGTAAGATGTATGACCGTATACTCAAATAAAGTTCCAGCAGGAGATTGGATCTATTAAAGAATACAAACAGCGTCTTATCAGCGACGTTGTAACCGGTCAAATAAAAGTATGCTAGGCAAAATGGAAGACTACAGCGAATACATCATACAAGGCGAACCCGATAAAAGGGAACGTGTTAGGAACTGGATGACTGCCATCGGTTTGCAGGATGTTGATGACCTCAAACCTTCGCAGTACTTCCTTAATACTGTCAAGCAGAACATTGAAGGCAAAATTACGCTTGAAGAAGTTCGTAAACTTGTCGATCAATATTATACTACGAAGGAAGGTCTTCAGCAAGAAAAACGCACGGAAGAAGCCGACAAGGTGGCTGTGCGTATAGCAGAACTGATTGCACACAAGGCATTCAGCTTCCGTCCTAACTGCCTTGCATCCATCCATCGCTATCTTTTTGAAGGTATCTACAAGTTTGCTGGTATATACAGAGATTACAACATTACCAAGCCAGAACTCGTTTTGCGTGGTGATACCGTAAGATACGAATCTGGCAATCTGATAAGCGACACCCTTGAGTATGAGTTTGACACCGAAAAGAAATTCTCATACGAAGGTCTGTCTATGCCAGAAATGGTGAAGCATATAAGTCGTTTTATTGCAAATGTATGGCAGATACATCCTTTTGGCGAAGGAAATACCCGCACAACAGCTGTGTTTACGATACAGTTCCTAAGAAACTTAGGCTTCGAGGTTACTAACGAGGTCTTTGCAGAGAACTCAAAGTATTTCCGCAACTCACTCGTAAGAGCCAACTACACCAATATGCAGTATGGTATTACTGAGACAACAGAATATCTGGAGCGATTCTTCCGCAACTTGTTGATGGGAGAACAAAATGAATTGAAGAGCAGATACATGATTGTGGGTACAAAATGGGAGGAAAACAAGAAAGAAGATTCTACTGCTACCCAAGAAAACCCTGGAAGTACCCAAGAAAGTACCCAAGAAACGAACAAGAGTACCCAAGAAATGATTCTTGACGAAATTCGCAAGCATCCATTTACTACTCGCGAACAACTTGCCAAGATCATCGGCATCACGCCTGATGGCATCAAGAAGCAGCTGGATAAAATGAAGAAAGCAGAGCTTATCAAGCATATTGGGCCGACGAAAGGCGGTCATTGGAAAATCATAACAGAATAGAGCTCAGGATATCAGAAACAGGACTCAAAAAGATAATCGTTGTAAGCATCTGGTAAGCCCCGTGTGGTAAATAGGCGCGTCAAAAAGCGTTATAGTGGGTGGAAATGGTCCGTTTTCCCAGTTTTTTCCATTTTCTCCACAAAAAAAACATTAACGACGAGCAAAAAGTATTAACAAAAAAACGAAAACCTACACCAATTAGCACCTCGGAACCGGAGACTCGCACATACTTCTTCTTAGTAAGGTCTTACTAATACCTTACTAAGAAAAGAATAGGCGTTAACTGACTAAATTAGCGCCTATTCTTTTTTTACTAGACGGGGGCAACGGATGCTTACAATAGAAAGACCAGTGATATGATCTTCTATGCAAATTTCATCACACCTGCAGTTGACATTTGAGCCGATACAAAACAAGTGGTAAAATTTGGTGGAAATTGACAAAAGGGACCAAATAAATTTGGTGGAAATTGACAAAACAGACCAAATAAATTTGGTGGAAATTGACAAAACAGGCCAAATAAATTTGGTGGGACACCTTTTTACCGTATAAATCACCATCCCTTTGCTTCGCAAAGCGTTTGAGCAAAATCTGCCATTAGGAGAAGCTGTGCATCGTCGTATGATGCGAGACTTTAGATTATATATGCTGGTAGGCGGAATGCCACAGGCTGTGGCTGCTTACA
>ODAI013995201.1_pt1 | contig 17390 bp, 15 predicted proteins | sample 1539321 | NCBI WGS metagenome assembly ODAI01 (sample SAMN02144231, study PRJEB22623) | gut metagenome | biome: sheep rumen | host: Ovis aries | place: New Zealand | reverse complement strand
ATCTGGTCGTCAATAACACGGCCAAGCTCGTCATAGTTTATCGAACCATCGCTGTTCATAGGAGTTATGATCGCTATAGCAGCTCCGGTGAAAATAGTATTCTTCATATCATTTTTCCTTTCGATTTAATTGGCGTTAATCACGATTTTGAACAATAATATTTTATGCCTAAATCAGATCTATAGAAAACCAATTCGCCGTCAACTAAACTAACGTCACATTTTAATCTGGACCAATCCGTGTTGTCAAAATAAACGTTGTTTCCAGACATATGCCACGACGTACTCATCACACTTTCTCCGTCGCAAGTTGTTATATCAACCGTTCCGTCGGCGTTAAAAGTATAATAATAACCGGTGTTGTAAGTTTCAACATCCGTTCCATCGTCCCATTTATATTCACGCCATCTTCCAATCACCTGCTGACCGGCGAGATCGATGCTTACCTCGGGCTCAATTTCAGGCTCTTCATCGATTATCTCAATAGCGGTTGTTACGAGCTCGGTAGTCGTCACAGCAACGGTAGTAGTCGTGGTAACGGTGGTCGTAACAGTAGCCGTTGTAGTCGTAGTTACCATGCTTTCAGTATCAGCTTCGGTCGCTTTCTCCGAAGAAGAACTTTCTGACTCGTCCGAAGAAGACGTATTAGATTTAGCATCGGACGAACTGCTCGAAGAATTACCGCAGCCATTAAAGGAACCTATCATAGCAAGTGCCATTAATAATGCAAGTTTATTTTTCATAAAAAACGCCTCCTTAAATTAATTACAAATTAATCAAAATATCCCTTTGCTGCAAGGAGTTCAGCCAGGAGAACGCCGCCGCCTGCTGCGCCTCTGAGAGTATTATGTGAGAGGCATACGAACTTGTAGTCGTACTGAGTATCCTCACGGAGACGGCCTGTAGAAACAGCCATACCGCCTTCAAGATTTCTGTCTAGCTTAGCCTGAGGACGGTCATCCTCCTCAAAGTAGTGGATGAACTGCTTGGGAGCGCTTGGGAGCTCGAGTTCCTGAGGAACGCCCTTGAAGTCCTTCCAGAGCTGGAGGATCTCCTCCTTGGAGGGCTTGTTCTCGAAGCTTACGAATACAGCAGCTGTGTGGCCGTCTGAAACAGGCACACGGAGACACTGTGTTGTGATATTGGGAGTAGAAGCCTTAACGATCTCGTTGCCCTTGATCTCGCCCCAAACCTTGAGAGGCTCCTGCTCGGACTTTTCTTCCTCGCCGCCGATGAACGGGATGAGGTTGTCTACCATTTCAGGCCATGTCTCGAAGTTCTTTCCAGCGCCTGAGATAGCCTGATATGTGCAGGCGAGAACGTTCTTGAGACCGAACTTTCTCAGTGGGTGGAGAGCAGGAACATAGCTCTGGATTGAGCAGTTTGACTTAACAGCGATGAAGCCTCTCTTAGTGCCGAGACGCTCACGCTGAGCCTTGATTATCTCTATATGCTCAGGATTCAGCTCCGGAACTACCATAGGAACATCGGGAGTGAATCTGTGAGCGGAGTTGTTTGATACGATAGGACACTCAGCCTTTGCATAAGCCTCTTCGAGAGCCTTGATCTCGTCCTTCTTCATGTCAACTGCACAGAAGCAGAAGTCTACCATAGAAGCGATCTTTTCGATATCGTTTGTAGCGTCCATGAGGATCATGTCCTTCATAGCTGCGGGCATAGGAACAGCCATCTTCCAGCGGCTGCCTGCTGCCTGCTCATAAGTCTGGCCGGCACTTCTGGGAGAAGCTGCCAGGACCTTGACATTGAACCAGGGGTGGTTTTCAAGCAGAGTTGCGAATCTCTGACCTACCATACCTGTTGCGCCGATAATACCTACGTTGTACTGTTTCATTTGAATTTCTCCTTAAAAAATTTTTGCATAAAATAACAAAAACCGGTTGCAAACCGGCTCATCATACGTTATAATAGAAATGTTGACATAACAGCGGACTGATATGCCAGTAGCTCTCCATCATAAGGAATGATGACAGCCGCCGACTTATTCAGCCTGCAGCCAGAACGGAATTTACCGGAGACCGTCCTTCGGCAGCCTTGCCTTTCGCAGTACACCATCGGACTGGTCATCCCGTGTACGGTTACTTATCGCAGCTGCACCTCTACCTTGTTTACATAATAGCACGTTAGCGGCCTGTTGTCAACAGTTTTTTCTTATTTTGCAGAAAAATATTTTATACAGAAAGTGAGCAGATATGAGCATATTTACTGATATCGAGGCAGCTTTTATCGGGCTGAGGGATGAAAAGTACGCTTCATTCCAGCAAAAACTGATCCCGGGGACAGAGGGAAAGCGTTTTATCGGAGTGCGGACTCCTGACCTGCGAAAGCTGGCAAAAGAGCTGAGTAAGCGGCCGGACATTAATGATTTCCTTGCTTCTCTTCCTCATAGCAGCTTTGACGAGGACCAGCTCCATGCGTTCATCGTCTCGGAGGAGAAGGATCTTGAAAAATGCATGGCTATGACAGAAGCTTTTCTGCCTTATATAGACAACTGGGCGACCTGCGATCAGTTCTCTCCGAAGGTCTTTTCAAAGCACCCTGATGAACTTCTGCCGCATATCAGATGCTGGCTCAGCTCTGAAAGGACTTATACTGTGAGATTTGCCGTAGGAATGCTTATGAAGCATTTCCTCGGGGAACGATTCCGGAGAGAGTATGCTGATATGGTGGCGGATATTAGTTCGGATGAGTACTACATAAAAATGATGAACGCCTGGTATTTTGCCACTGCACTGGCAAAGAATTACGATGATGTCCTGCCGTATATAGAGCAGAAACGGCTGGACAGCTGGACTCACAATAAAACCATACAGAAGGCTGCTGAGAGCTTCCGTATAACAGACGGGCAGAAGCAGTATCTGCGAACTCTTAAAATAAAAGGAGCATGACAGTGGAATTATTAAAATCTGATTTTTACTATGATCTTCCTGAGGAGCTTATAGCTCAGCACCCTGTGGAGCCGAGAAATGCTTCACGGATGATGTGTGTTGACCGCAGGACAGGGGAGCTATCCCATGAGCACTTCTATAATCTATGCGAGCACCTCAAAGAAGGTGACTTGCTGGTAATGAACGATTCCCGTGTTATACCTGCAAGGCTCTACGGCGAAAAAATAGAAAACGGCACCTTCATAGAGTTCCTCCTGCTTGAACAGAAGGGAGATAAACTCTGGGAGATAATCTGCCGTCCCGGAAAGAAGGCAAAGGTCGGCACACGCTTCTCCTTTGGTGGAGGACGTCTCATTGCAGAGGTAAAGGAAGTCAAGGATGACGGAAACCGTATCGTGCAGTTTGAGTGCGAGGGCAACTTCTTTACCGCCCTGGAGGATGTGGGACAGATGCCCCTGCCGCCTTACATCACCGAAAAGCTTGAGGACAAGGAACGCTATCAGACAGTATACTCAAAAGAACTGGGCTCTGCGGCCGCTCCTACAGCAGGACTGCATTTTACTCCGGAGATGCTTGATGAGCTTCGGGCTAAGGGCATAAAAACAGCCTTTGTCACTCTTCATGTGGGACTGGGCACCTTCCGTCCCGTAAAGGAGGATAATGTCCTGGACCACAAAATGCACAGCGAACACTATTACCTTCCCAAGGAGACTGCTGACCTCATAAACGAGACAAAGTCAAACGGCGGAAGAGTAATAGCTGTCGGCACTACAACCTGCCGCACCCTTGAAAGCGTTGCTACATTCTATAATGAGATAGCAGAACATGAGGGATATACAGATATATTTATTTATCCTTCATATCAGTTCAAGTGTATAGACGGCCTTATCACTAATTTCCACCTTCCGGAAAGCACTCTGATTATGCTGGTATCGGCATTTATGGGCTATGACAACACAATGAATGCCTATAAAGAAGCAGTAAAGGAACGCTACAGATTCTTCAGCTTCGGAGACTGTATGTGTATTCTATGATGAGATTTTTTGATAAAAGAGTTGCATTTTATTAAAAAATATGATATAATGAATGTATAAGCATTTATATTTATTATAATGCTTCGTTTTTATGATGTAACTAAGATACAGTAAAGGTAAGCACTTCATGTGCAATAATGACGTAATGTTAAAGGGGAATGGGTTGAAATGGAACTTGTTGATTATTTCAAGGGAGTTATCGATACAGCAAAGAGTCCTATAGTAATATGTGATCTTGATTATAAGATCATTTACATGAATAAATCGGCTGTAAAAATCTATCAGACTCGCTGGAAAAATGATATGTACGGCACTTCCATTCACTGCTATTTTGACGAAGAGGCTTTTTCGCAGCTTGATATGTCTGTTGAATGGTTCAAGGAAAATAAAAATAATAACAGAGTCTTTGCTTTTCATGATGACAAAGATAATCAGGATGTGTATATAAGGGCTATCAGGGATCAGAACGGCGATCTTATAGGCTTTTTCAATTACCATGAGTTCAGAGATCCCGAAAAGGGAAAGGAATATGATCTGGACTGATAAATAATATTAAGGAGCAATTATGTTTACTCTTTTAAAAACTGACAATAAAGCAAGAAGGGGCAGTTTTGAAACTGTCCACGGTACTTTTCAGACCCCGTGTTTCATGAATGTGGGTACTGCGGCAGCAATAAAAGGCGGTATATCCTCAGTGGATATGCGTGACCTGAAAACACAGGTGGAGCTCTGCAATACCTATCACCTGCATCTCCGCCCGGGAGATCATGTCATAAAGCAGATGGGCGGACTTCACAAATTCATGAACTGGGATAAGCCTATCCTGACCGACAGCGGCGGATTTCAGGTGTTCTCGCTGGCAAAGCTCCGTAAGATAAAGGAGGAGGGAGTTTATTTTGCCTCCCATATCGACGGAAAGCGCATTTTCATGGGACCTGAGGAGAGTATGCAGATACAGTCAAATCTTGGTTCGACTATTGCCATGGCATTTGATGAGTGCATCGAGAATCCCTCTCCGAGAAAATACGTTGAAGCTTCTATCGAGCGTACTACCCGCTGGCTCAGCAGGTGCAGGGAGGAAATGGCAAGACTGAACAGCCTGCCGGATACCATAAATAAGCACCAGATGCTCTTTGGCATCAATCAGGGCTCCACATATGATGATCTCCGTATAAAGCATATGGAGGACATCGCAAAGCTTGACCTTGACGGTTACGCTATAGGCGGACTTGCTGTAGGTGAGGAGACCTCCGAGATGTACCGCATAATCGATGTGGTTGAGCCTTTTATGCCTGTAAACAAGCCGAGATATCTTATGGGAGTGGGAACTCCTTCAAATATAATCGAGGCAGTTGCAAGAGGAGTGGATATGTTCGACTGCGTAATGCCCAGCCGAAATGCCCGCCATGCCACTGTTTTTACCTGGAGCGGCATAATGCACCTGGGCAATAAGTGCTATGAGACTGATCCGAGACCTGTGGATGAGCAGTGTGACTGCCCGACCTGCCGGAATTTCAGCCGTGCATACATACGTCACCTTTTCAAGGCTCATGAACAGCTTGCAGGCAGACTGGCGGTACAGCACAATCTCTACTTCTACAATACTCTTACGGAGAAGATAAGAGAAGCTATCGATGAAAACAGATTTGAACAGTTCAGACAGAAGTATTCTGAGCTTCTTGCAACGAGGATATAACGGAGGCAGTATGATAACAGCTATTTTTGATATGGACGGCACCCTTGCTGATACTCTTGAAGACCTTGCAGACGCTGTGAATCACGGATTGCGTGAGCTGGGATATCCTGAGCACACTTATGAGAAGTACAAGCATTTTGTCGGAAATGGGGCTGTAAAGCTCTGTTACCGTGCTCTTCCCGAGGATAAAAAGGAGGATACTGATAAGCTCCATGAACTGTTCAGTCAGTATTACGGACAGCATTTCCTTGACAAGACCGTTCTCTATGACGGTATAGGAGAGTGCCTTAAAAGACTGTCAGAAGCGGGAGTTAAGCTTGCAGTTGCTACCAATAAGCCTCAGGATTTTGCGAGAAGCATTGCTGAAAAGATGCTGCCGGATATTGATTTTGTAAAGGTGCTTGGAGGATGTGCTGAAAGGCCGAAAAAGCCGGATACTGCAATTATAAATGAGATACTCAGCGAGATACCGGAAAGCGGAAAGGTCTATATGATAGGCGACAGCGATGTTGATATCATGACCGGAAAAAATGCCGGCATAACAACGATCGGCTGTGCATGGGGATTCCGTGGAGTTGAAGAGCTGAAAAGCGCAGGAGCTGACTTTATCGCAATGAAAGCCGATGACATAACAGATACGATCTTAAAATGATAAAAGCCGCACAAGGGAGATCCCTTAAAGTGCGGCTTTTTATATTGTGTCAGAAGTCGTTTTTCCTTTCGAGCCGGATACTCTCTATGGGGAATGACTTGTTTCTGCGGAATTCACTTGGAGTGGCTCCCATAACACTGCGGAAGGCCTTGGAGAATTTGCTTCCGTTATCATATCCGAATTCTCCTGCAATATCGAGGATAGTTCTGTCTGTATCCCGGAGCATTTTTGCGGCGGCAAGCATTTTCTGTGTTCTGACATATGCATAGAGAGAGTCTCCGTAAACGCTTCGGAAGCTTTTTTTCAGGTGGGTAGGGGAGACTCCGAAGTGCTCCGAAAGCTGATCTATAGTGAAGTGTACAGACATATTTCCACAAACATAGGAGCATACCTTCTTTGCAAGAGCAGCCTGTGATCTGCTGCAGCCTGCCGGCGGTTCTTCGGCAGGATCAATATCAGTGCTGCACAGAAACAGTATCAGCTCAAGCACCTTTACCTTGAAATAGCTGCTGCGTATTTTTTCCGGAACGGTGAAGAGTTCGGAGAATATGTGCTTAAGTCTTTCGTCTGAGCGGAATATAAAGCAGTCGCCGCAGCTGCTGAACCTGAGAATCATTTTTTCTATATCCTCATCAGATCCGGGGAGAATGGAAGAGACTGCAGCGGGTGCTGCTTCCGGGTCGATAAGAACTGATACCCCGTGATAGTGGCTTGTGGGAAAATAGATCTCAGAGGGGACGCTGTATGTATGGCTGACAGAGAGGTCACCCTTTGAGAGGTAATAGAACTGTTTATCCATGTGCTGTTCAAATCGACCTTCATGGCAGTAGCTGATCTCTATCATTTTTTTCTCAGCAGCAGGAGCGGTATATTTCAGCATATGAGCATCACGGAATACCAGATGAACGCCGTCAAAAACATGGTATATCCTGAGTTCCATGCTTCCGGTGTTATTTTCAAATCCGCAGAATTCAGCGCCGTTTCTGACCGTGATACAGTCAGGCCGGATGCCCAGGATCCTTTCCATAGCTTTCTCTCCTTTCTGTTATATTCAGATAACTCTGTTATCATTGTATAACAAAAAGGAAATAAAATCAATCATACATATAATTTGTTAGCTATAGTTAACTAAATGGAGAAGAAAAGCCGCTTTGCGTCAGCAGTGCTCCATTTATACCGGAGCCCCTTACGCAGCGGCTTTTCTTCTGAAATGTCCCTTACTTGGATATATTCTTACGCACTTCCGAGTGCAGGCGGAAGGCAGGTAAGACTTTGTTTACCGGCTCACTCACCAATGAGAGCCATTCTCATAAGAACAAGGTCAAATGAGTTTACGATGCCGTCACCGTCCATATCGGCGGCACTGCGCTGCTCCGCTGTAAACGAGGTATTGCGGAGTATAAATTTCTGGGTGAGTACCAGATCCGGCAGATCAAGCTTGCCGTCGCTGTTTACGTCACCTGCTGTTTTTTCCGGAGCAGATGGTACAGCGAGCAGGGTGTAGTTAACGCAGTAGCTGGCCTGTCCGTTGCTGCCGAGAGTGATTTTTTCTCCGGCCTTCATGTTTTTGCAGTAAATATTGAAATTGAGTTCGTTGGTAGCTGTGAATAAAGAGCGCATCAGTGTAAAGTCGCTCAGCCACAGCGGAACGTTCTCAACACGGCTGTCAAGAGCCACATAAAGTGACATATCCTTTCCGGCAGTGAATGATACTATATCATCACCGGAGATATTTTTTGCGTCACAGGCGGTAATGAGCTGTTCTGCGCCGATAAGATCTGATTGTATCTGGTCTATTGTGAAATTACGGTCTCCGAATATCGGGGAACCTGTCTCAGCATTTTTAATTATCTTCCAGCTCTGGGGATATGCAGTATCGCTGACGATAACGTTTTTGAAGAGCTCTCCGTTGACGGCGACAGGATCTTTTCCGAATACGAAGCTGTCGGCATTCAGGAGATAGCCTTCGCCTCCGGTAAATTTAAGATAGACGGTGTGGATTCCCTTGACTGCCGGGATAGTGGCCTCTGTTTCCTGATAGTCTGAATATCCGCTTGTGCCGGCAAAATTGATCTTAGCAGCCGGAGTTCCGGAGATATTATCGAGATAAAGCTCGATCACAGCAGGATTTCCTGAGAAGAGTCCCTTGAAGGAACGGGCTCCGTCGCCGAAGTCTATACGGCGGTACATAGCCCAGTCGCCGTTTTCGATATATCCGATATTCTGTCCGCCGGAGGCAAGATCCTCGGCAACGATGCCTTCCTGTCTGGAAAAGCTTTCGGCCTCGATAGTCTCGAAGGCAGATACTGCCGGAGCAGGAGGAGCAGAGCTTTCAGGTGAGAGCTTTACAACTCCTGCCGGGAAGGAATCCACAGTGAGATCGTTTATGTAGTACTCTATGTTCATATATCCCTGATCGCAGTAGTCTCCGCTGTAGTCTGAGGGATCGGTGGGGTCAAGACCTCTTGCCAGCTCCCAGTCATCAGCCATGCCGTCGTTATCAGCATCGGTTATCTCCTTTTTGAGGACTGCCGAGGGGTAAGTGTAGGTCACTCCGCACTGGATATGGTATTTGTCAAGATTTGTCTCTGAGGAGTCGTAGGCAGCAGTGCCGCTGCATGAACCTGTACCGTTTTTGGTATCGCTGGCGCACTGACGGTCTATGGCGGTACGCTTATCCGGAGAGATGCCGTTTCCTGCAAAGCTTATTACATGGTCATAGGAGGCAGCAGCGCTCTCACAGGTCTGTGCAGTGGAGACATTTTCACCGTTGTTGTTTATACCGAATGGTGAACCGCTGTAGAGATCGTTCTTTGTGATGCCGATGGAGTCTTTAAGAGTAACTCCGGCCCAGTTATCATTTGTAATGCTGTGGAAGGAGCCGTCCTTGTTGATAAGACGGTTTCCTGCACAGTATACCTTGAAATTCTGAGGCTTTGTGGTGCTGTCCACATACATCCAGTGGTAGCCGCCAGTGGTAGAGTTTCCGGCTTTAAGGGTATTGTTTACATAATTGAGGTGACCTATGGTACCATAGGTGGTCTGATATCCCCAGTCGTATATGATATTATTGGTGAAATCAGCGGTATTCTGTCCCTCGACCTTACCACGGAAGTTTCTTGATACATTGTGGATTATGAGGTTATGGTCAAAGGTGAGATTACCCTTGCCGAGCATGATCCCGAAGCCGTGGAGGCCTTTTTTGTGGCCGCCCCAGGAATCGGCAGGGCCAAGTACAGAGTACTGTACTGTATAGTTGACATTATTGGAGTAAAGACCCCATTGCTCATCAGTGGTCCAGCCCATTGAGCAGTGGTCTATGATAGAATCCGAGCCCTTTGCACCGCCCCATGCGTCATTTCCGGAGCTGGTGGAAGCGTAAGGACCGGGACGTGAGCTTATGTAACGGCATATTATATTATCTCCGGACATACCCATTTTATAGTTCTTGAGTGTGATACCGGAGCCTCCCGGAGCAGTCTGGCCGGCGATAGTGATATTGCTCTGGCAGAGGATATTGCTTTTCAGCTCGATAGTGCCGCTGACGTCGAAGACTACGATGCGTCCGGATTTGCTTACAGCATCACGGAAGGAGCCTGCGCCGCTGTCGTTTAGGTTGGTGACATGATAGACTTCGCCGCCTCGTCCGCCGGTAGAATATTTACCGCCGCCGACAGCTCCCGGGAAGGCCGGAATGCGTCCTGAAGCGGCTGAAGCCTGCATCTCAGGCTGCTTTACTGCCGGAGCATAGCTGCCTGCTGCGGAAAGTGCAGCTGTAAGACCGGTGACAAGAGCTATAAAACGCTTTGAATGTTCTCTCATAAATTATCCCCCTAACAGATATTTCTAACCGTATTTTTAACAATTATAACTCATTCTGATGAAAAAAACAATGAAATATAGTACTATTTTACTGACATAATGTGAGATGATCGGCAGTATGCCGTGGAAAAATATGCAGAATAGTCTTTTTGGCGGTCAAAAGAGTGATATTATTGTGTACAAATGATATACTGAGCAATAAATTTTAAAAATCTGTTGAATTTTTATCGGCAGTATGCTATAATATTAAAAGTATGTTTAAAAATCGAACGCCCTGCTTAAACGGGCAGAAATGGAGAGATCATGAATATTCAGGATATGCTCATAACAATGGATCAGACTTCTGAGGCAAATCAGCCCTCACTTTTTCCGTTCCCTCTGGGACTTCACATGGCTTTTGTAAGTATTGCAGTGATATTCTTTATTTATCGCTTTTATGTACAGAAACGACCATACCAGATATTTATTGCTTCTGCAATATTCATTTCACTGGGATTCTGGCTTTCTGAGAGCAAGACAGTATATTACGGCATAGGCATCATACAGGTTATCCTGCTGATATGTGCGCTGGTCGCCTCTATCATATACAAACCTTCAGAGAAGCCGGCAAGTTCTGCTGAGGATGAAGCTGATGAAGATGCCGTATCTGATGAGGATGAGGAAGAGGCTGAGGATCCTGACGATGATAACGACGAGGAAGGATCCGAGGATGACAGCGAGGAGGAATGAACACCTTGAAGATAGCTGTTCTTGACTGGTATACAGTCAACATAAGCGGAGACATCCCTGTTTCCAAGCTGGAGGAGCTTGGAGAGGTGAAGATAATACCTCTCACAAAGCCTGAGGAGACTGCTGAAAATATCGGGGACGCAGATATTGTGCTCTGCAATAAGGTGCTCATAACCCGTGAGGTCATGGATGCCTGCCCGAATATAAAGTACATAGGACTGTTTGCTACAGGCTATAATAACGTTGATATTGCCTGTGCAGCTGAAAAGGGGATAGTGGTATGCAATGCCGGACAGTATTCCACAAATGCTGTTGCACAGCAGACATTTGCATATATTCTTGACCATTTCAGCCGCATAAGAGATTATGACTCCGCAGTCAAAGCAGGTGAATGGGAGCGCTCACCGGCGTTTTCCTATTTTCCGATACCTACCTCTGAACTTGCAGGCAGAACACTTTCTATTGTGGGATACGGCTCTATAGGCAGAAAAGCAGCTGAGATAGGCCATGCCTTCGGAATGAATATTGTGGTAAGCACACGAACAGTGCCTGCGGACTGCCCATATGAGGTAACTGACATTTTTACTGCTGCAGAAAAGGCTGATGTACTCACTTTCCACTGTCCTCTTACAGAACAGACTAAGGGCATAGTAAGCAGAGAGCTGCTGTCACATATGAAGAACTCAGCAATGCTGATAAATACTGCAAGAGGCGGTATAGTATGTGAGGCTGACCTTGCTGAAGCGCTCAATACAGGCAAGATAGCCGCAGCTTATCTGGATGTGTTGGATAAAGAACCAATGTCACCGGATACTCCGCTGAAAAATGCAAAGAACTGTACGATCACTCCGCATACCGCATGGGCTCCTCTTGAAACAAGACAGCGCCTTGTGGATATCGTTTGCAGCAATATAAGAGCGTGGCAGAATGGCGCTCCTGAAAATAAAGTGAACTGAAGGAAGATATATATGAGGAATATTTCCGAAAAAAAACGTATCGTAATAAAGCTCGGTACATCTACTCTTGCCCATAAGACCGGCAAGCTGAATATAAGAAGAATGACTAATCTTGTCAGGGTCATCTCTGATCTCCATAATTCCGGAAAAGAGATAATAATGGTATCTTCAGGAGCTATTGGCCTGGGAGCCGGAAAGCTGGGACTTCCGGAAAAACCGAAGGAGACTAAGCTCAAGCAGGCTGTTGCCGCTATCGGACAGTGTGAGCTTATGCACGTTTATGACGATATGTTCGCAAAATACAGTGTTACCGTCGGACAGATACTTCTGACAAAGACTATAATCAATAACCCGAGCCACTGTGAAAACTTTAAGAACACTATTGAGAGCCTTGTGGGGATGGATGTTATCCCGATAGTCAATGAAAATGACACTATCGCCATTGATGAGCTGGAGCTTGAGATCGGTGAGAACGATTCTCTCTCGGCTCTGGTCGCAGAACTCTCCGGAGCAGACCTGCTGCTGATACTTTCTGATATAGACGGTCTTTATGATGACGATCCCCGTACAAATCCGGATGCTAAGCCCATATCTGTAGTTGAGAAGATAACTCCAGAGATAGAGAAGGCTGCCGGAGGAGCAGGTTCAAGTCTTGGCACCGGCGGAATGTCCACCAAGATCAACGCTGCAAAGATCGCTACAGAGGCCGGAATAGATATGGTAATAATGAATGGCCGTGATCCTGAAAAGCTCTATGATCTTTTTGAGGATCAGGACATCGGAACAATATTCCTTTCAAATAAAAAATGAGGTGAATGTTATGAGTTATACAGAAGATCTCGGAAAAAGAGCCAAGGCTGCAGAGCCTCTTCTGGCAGCAGCTTCATCTGCTGTAAAGGACAGAGCTCTTGAAGCTATTGCAGAAGCCCTGAAAGAAAATGCGGCTCGCATAATAAGTGAAAATGCCAAGGACCTTGCAGCTGCTAAGGAGAATGGTATCTCTGAGGCAATGCAGGACAGACTCAGACTGGATGAGGCTCGTATAGAGGGTATGGCAAAGGGCATAAGAGAGCTTATTGCAATGAATGATCCCATCGGAGAGGTGATAGAAGGCTTTACCAGACCCAATGGCCTCAGAATATGCAAGACAAGAGTTCCTCTTGGCGTTATCGGTATCATTTTTGAGTCCCGTCCGAATGTAACTGTTGATGCAGCAGCACTTTGCCTCAAGGCAGGAAATGCTGTTATACTCAAGGGCGGAAAAGAGGCTATAAACTCCAATATCTGTCTGGGCTCAATAATGAGGATGGCTATTGAGGCAGCAGGCCTTCCTGCTGATTCTGTACAGGTTGTGGACAACACTTCCCGAGAGACAACAAATGAGCTTATGAAGCTCAACGGCTATATCGATGTGCTTATCCCGAGAGGAAGTGCAAGACTTATACAAGCCGTTGTGAATACAGCAACTGTTCCTGTAATCGAGACCGGCGCAGGCAACTGTCATGTTTATGTTGACGCTACAGCTGACCTGGAAATGGCTGTTGATATTGCAGATAACGGCAAGACACAGCGTCCTTCCGTATGCAATGCAATAGAGAGCCTTCTTGTTCATAAGGATGTTGCTGAGAAATATCTCCCGATGATAGCAGACCGCTTCAAGGAGCATAATGTTAAGATATACGGCTGCGACAGAACTATCGCAATACTCGGTGACGGCATCGAAAAGGCTACAGATAAAGAGTACGCAACAGAGTTCAATGATTACATTATCGCTGTAAAGGTAGTTGATACTATCGATGAGGCTATTGCACATATAAGACGCTTCAGCACACGTCACTCTGAGTGTATCGTAACAAGCACTCTTGCCGCTGCTGAGAAATTCCAGCGTGAGGTAGATGCAGCTGCGGTATATGTAAACGCTTCCACCCGCTTCACTGACGGCGGAGAGTTCGGATTCGGCGCAGAGATAGGAATATCCACTCAGAAGCTCCACGCAAGAGGCCCTATGGGACTTAAGGAGCTTACAACAGTAAAGTACCTTATCAACGGAAACGGTCAGATAAGATAAAAAAGTATTGGCCGGATCGTATTTACAGTCAGCAATTGAAAATATTGCAGACTGGGATAAGATATGTTTTTCCCGCAGACCTGCAAACTCCGGAAGGTATTGCAGGTTGCCATAATTATTTGTTTTGGAGGTCAGAATGGCTATCAGAAAAGATCTGGACGATATGCTCAATAGTCTTAAACATACCGGAGATGAGTCTCTGGATACAGAGCATACCGAAGCCCATAGAAAGAGCATTTACGATGATATGTCAGTGGACGATCTGCTGAATGCCCTGACGGAAGAAAAGAGACCAAGCCTTGCAGAGGATATACTACATGAGCTCGATGCCGCAGAAACGGCTTCAGAGGCGGCTTTACAGCAGGAGATACAGGAAATATCTCCGGAGCCTGAGCTCCCTAAAAAGAAAAAGGTAGTTATATCCGGCGAGCTCCCTGACTATGAGGAGCTCCGCAGGCAGGAAATGGAAAAAACAATGCTTGAGCGCCGCAAGGCTGAGGAACATCTTTCGGAGCTGAACAGGCTTGCAGCAGAGGCTCATGAAGCTATCCGCATAAGAAATGAAAAATATGCTCCTGAGCACAATGTGCCGGCAGCACCTCCTGTGAAAACAGAGCTGACTGAGGAACTTATCGTTAACTCCAGCAGTCTTGTCAGCGAGGAGGAAACTGCTGTATTCTCAGTTCCTGAGCAGCCTGCTGCTCCTGCACCTCAGATATATGAGCCTGTAAATGAGGAGCTTGCTCCCGTAACAGAGCCATTCATTTCAGAAGTGCCTGAGCCTGTTGCTGTGGAAGAAGCAGAAGCTGAGAATGTGCGTGAGAAAGCCAAAAAGGGATTTTTCTCAAAGCTTCGCAGCAGAATAGCTTCTGCTGAGGAAGAAGCAAACGAGATAGCTGAAGAGACTGTTCACGAGCCTGCTGAGGAAGAGATCGAAGATGAAGTCATGATAGATGATCTCTTTAATGAAAGCGAACCGGAAGAGCCTGTATCAGAGCCGGAAAGCCTTCCTGAGGAGACTGATGATTCCTATGCAGAGGAAATTGCCGAAGATCCTTCTTTCACAGAGGAAATTCCGGAGGAGACTTCTGCCGAGGCACTTATCGATGCTGCTATAGCTGCAATAAATCAAGCTGCTCAAGAGGAGGAAAATGAACTCTTCAGCAGTGATATTACAGAAGAGGTGCCGGAAGAAGAGCTTTCCGAGGATATATCTGAGGATATCGATGACAGCAGCGAGGATACTGACCGTGTCAGCAGCCTGATCGACGGAATAAGAGAAGATGCTGCAAATGCTATTGCAGAGCTTGATAAGCCTAAGGAAGAGGAAACTCAGGAGGAGAAGGAAGAAGCTCCTGCCGTTAAGGAGAGCTCCGAGCCTGCTGAGAACGTTCCTGAGGAAGCTCCTGAAAAGAAGCAGGGCAAGATAGCATCAGCCCTTACAAATATACTCAGCGAGGATCCTGATGAGCTTGTTGCGGAAAGAGGGGAGCATACCGAAGAGGATGACCCCACAGAAGCTGTAAGCGTTCAGAAAAAAAGCTTCAAGAAGCGGCTTTATGCTGTTCTTGGTGTGGTATTTGCACTTTTTGCTGTTATAGGCATTATCACTGTGGCAGGAAAGGGAATAAAGATGATCCGCAGCTTTACATCCGGAGAAGTCAAGAAGGACGGCTTTACTGAGGTGATATATCCTGCGGTAATAATGGATATAGATTCATTCGATTCTCCCTCTGATCTCAGTTCCGAGCAGCTTATCACAGTAGCTATCTGGTCTATAATAATGGACGAGGATAAGGTGTCAAAGTATACTCCCAATGCCGGAGGAGATACCATTTCCATATCAGCTTATGATGTAGAGGCTGAGGCAGTTGAGCTCTTTGGTGAGGATCATCAGCCATTCGAGCATACAACAGTGGGACGAGTTGAGCCTAAGTTCTTCTATGACAGCGAGACAGGTGCATATAACGTTAAGCTCAAGCCTATAATCTTCACATATGAACCGGAGATAAAGTCTATAGTAAAGAGCGGAGATTCCTACACGGTCTCTGTTGACTATCTTGATGAGCTTCCCTCATGGATGGAAAAAACAGTTGCAAAGTCTGTAGAATTCCACCTTACAGGCCGTGACGACGGAACATATCGTATAGATTCAATGAACATTAACTACGTCAATAATTCCAATTAATTATTAAAAAAAGTATCCTCGGAAGAGGATACTTTTTATTTGTCTATAAGCAGAAAACATCATTCCTTGCTGTAGTCCTTGAAGCTGATATTCATATCTACTTCGCCGTTTATACCGGGGACAAACCCGTCGGAGGCATACTGCCACATCTGGTAATCGTAGTAATATGTAGGCTCTGTTCCGTATTCTGCAAGCCAGAAGTCGTAGTCCTTCAGCCTTGGCAGGTCAAGCTTGAACATGGTAGTATTTTTGTTCTGGTATATCATGGGCTTGTATCCGGCAGAACGAACTCTCTCACAGAAGGAGATACAGCAGTCCGCCAGTGTATCAACAGAAACTTTATCAGTTCGTGCATTGTCGCCGTAGATAAGCTCCCAGTCGTAGATAACAGGGTAGGTGATATTGTAGTCAGCGATAGCATCTATAACCATATCAGCCTCTTCTATAGCCTCTTTTGTATTGACAGCCTGCGAGAAGAAGTACGCTCCGACTTTTATGCCAGCCTCGTCAGCCTCTTTCAGGTTTTTATCAAAGTTCTTGTCAATAACGATCTCGCCGCTTCCGTACCCACGGTAGCCTATCCTTATTATAGCAAAATCTATTCCTGCCTCTTTTACCTTTTTCCAGTCGATGTCGCCCTGATAGTCGGAAACATCAACACCTGCGATGGAGGCTACCTTATTGTTTTCCTTGTAAAAGGAGTAGCCGTTTCTGCTTACGAGCTGTTCAATATTATGTGAACAGGCAGGTACATCTGAAAAGACCGGCCAGAATATCTCGCCATAGGTGCCGTCATTCATGAGTATCTTCTTTCCGTCAAGCTGATATAGAGTCTCTTCTTTTTCGATCACTGCACGGGTCCGTATCTGGGGATCTTCGTTTACTCCTGCACTTGCAGGAACAGCATCATCAGAACCGTGAAACTTATCTTTGAGCTTTACCTGCCAGGCAAGTTCTCCGGAAAGTGCTATTATAAGGAGTGCCTCTATAACAGAGAGGGCTTTGAATTTGTTTTTTGGTGCTTTTTCGGACATTTTTACCTCCGGTATCTTTGTTCCGGGATGTGGTTTGAGGAACGTTTTTATAATATTCAGCTTTTGCTGTCTATATTATAATAACATATTTTTCGGCTTATGTAAACATGATATTCGCTTTTTTGCATTTATTTTACATGGGAGATTTAGTTATCAGATTTATTTTTATTTAAGCTATTGATTTTGACCTCCGTTTGTGATATAATATTTAAGTAATTTACGCAGTGGTATCGAAGTGGTCATAACGGACATGACTCGAAACATAGTCGTTTCTGAGCTTGCCGCACTTTGATTTATCCCTGTTCT
>ODAI013801296.1_pt1 | contig 17391 bp, 17 predicted proteins | sample 1539321 | NCBI WGS metagenome assembly ODAI01 (sample SAMN02144231, study PRJEB22623) | gut metagenome | biome: sheep rumen | host: Ovis aries | place: New Zealand | reverse complement strand
CCCGGTCGATATCCTTGTAAAAGCTGTCGTAACTCAGCTCAAAGAACACCTTGGCAATGAGCACGATGCCCACCGCAAGGCCGATGCCCAGCGACAATACCTTTATGACTATGTCGGAAAAGAGTTTCATTACAGTTCGTTCTTCACATCACTTACTATCTGTCCGTCGAAGAGGTCGATCGTGCGCTGGGCGCATGCGGCGTCCTTCTGGGAGTGGGTCACCATCACGATTGTAGTTCCCTCGGAGTTGAGCTCCCTGAGAAGGTCCATGACCTCCTTTCCGTTTTTGGAGTCGAGGTTACCGGTAGGCTCGTCCGCAAGGATGAGCTTCGGACAGGCTACGACGGCACGGGCGATCGCCACCCTCTGCTGCTGACCTCCGGAAAGCTGCTGCGGGAAGTGCTGGGCACGGTGGCTGATGGCCATGCGCTTCATTATCTCGGTGACCTTGGCTTTACGCTCCGAGGCCGATATGTTGAGGTAGCGGAGCGGAAGCTCTATGTTCTCGTAGACATTGAGTTCATCGATGAGGTTGAAGCTCTGGAACACGAAGCCGATGTTCCCTTTACGGAACTTCGTGCGTTCCTTCTCCTTGAGGCCCGCCACTTCGGTCCCCAGGAGCTCATAGCTGCCGCTTGTGGGATTGTCCAGAAGGCCGAGGATATTGAGGAGTGTGGACTTTCCGCAGCCGGAAGGTCCCATGATGGCGACGAACTCGCCGTCCTTGATTTCGAAGGATACGCCGTTGAGGGCGGTGGTCTCGATTTCTTCCGTGCGGAAGATCTTCGTCAAAGAAGTGACTTTTATCATGATTCTGTAGATTTTATTCTGTCTTTCAATCGGTTGAAATATTTCTAGAAAACCAGCACATCGCTGTCGCCGTAGGTGTCGTACCCGGAAGTGATCACCTTCTCGCCGCTCTCAAGGCCTTCCAGCACCTCATAGTACTGGGGATTCTGACGGCCTATGCGGATTTCCCTCTTGACGGCCTTGTTGCCGTCCTTGCTCAGGACGTAGATCCATTTTCCGCCGGTTTTCTGATAGAAGGTGCCGCGGGGAATGATGACGGCCTCTTCGGGTTGTCCGAGCTGCAGGTTCAGATAGTAGGTCTGACCGGAGCGGATGTTGTCCGGCTGTTCCCCGTCGAACTTGAAATCGGCCTTGAACTTTCCGTCACGGACTTCCGGATAGACTTTCCTTATGGAAGTTGAGTAGGTCTCCCCCTGACGCTCGAAAGTGGCCTCGAGTCCCGACACGACACGGTCGATGTAGTGTTCGTCGATCTGGGCTTCGACCTTGTAGGTCCCGAGGGAATTAATCTGACCGATCTTGGTTCCGGCTGCGATGCTCTGTCCCAGGACGACGTCCAGAAGACCGAGTTCCCCGTCAATCGGGGCCTTCACCACAAGGTTATCCTTTCTTCGGCGGATCATCGACATATTGAGGAGCATGTTCTCCAGTGACTCTTCCATACGGTCGATCTGGGTGCCGCGGTAGAGGCTGTCCTGCTTTGAGCGCTCACGGATGAGGGAGTATTTCTGCCGGGCGAGATTGTAGTCCTCCTCGGCCTTGAGGTAGTCTTCCTTCGCGATGAGTTTGTCTTCGTAGAGGGCTTTCTGCTGCTCGTAGGCGCGACGGAGTCTCTCGACCTGGATTCCGTACTCAAGTTCATTCTGACGGACGTCCAGTTTCTGCTGCTCCATCTGTATCTGGGTGTTTCGGAGTATATTCTCCTTCTCGGCCAATTCGGCTTCGGAGTTGAGGATGGAAAGGTCGAGATTGTCGTTGGAAAGGATGAGGATCGGATCCCCGGCCTTGACCCGGGAGCCTTCCTCGATGAGGATTTTCTCAACTATTCCGCCCTCCTGGGGGCTCAGCTGGATGGTAGTCATAGGCTGCACCCTTCCGCTTATCCGGATATAGTCATTGAATTCACCCACCTGGGCCGTTGACACGGTTATGCCGTCCCTGTCGACACGGAGGGTCTTGTTGTTGGGTCTCGCTATCAGATAGATGATGAATGCGGCCAAAAGAGCCCCCATCCACCAGGGCAGCGCCTTTTTGGTGAACGCCACCCTCCAACCTGTTTTCTTCTCGATGATCTTATCCATGATTTTACTGATTTACGTATTCTGTACCATTGTAATAACGTACGACCGCCTGTTTGATGAGATACTGGAAAAGGGAATTCATCTGGTCGGCCTGTGCCTTGAGGAAGTTGTCGCTCGCCTTCTGGAATTCGAGAGGGGAAATGAGCCCCTGCTCGAGCTTCTTGAGGTTCAGGGAGTAAGCTTCGGACTGGACTTCAGCTTTCCTCTGAGCCTGGGCATAGGCCGCGGCGGATCCGTCCATGTCCTGGAGAGCCCTTCTCACTTCGCTTTCGACGTCCCTTCTCTTCTGGTCGAGCTGAGCGGAAGCCTTCTTGAGGGCGTTCCGTTTCCGGGAGATCGCCGAATGACTGGAAAGACGGTTGAAGATCGGGATCGAAACGGAAACTTCGACGTACTCTCCCCCGTTGTTCCGGAACTGGTTTGAGAAAGGGTCGGTCTGTGAACCCTGGTAGGTGTAGTAACTGGTGCTCCATCCGGCATAAAGTCCCACCGAAGGAAGTGTCTGCCACTTGGCGGTGGAAAGCTCACGACGGGCGTTGAGCTCCTCGTAGGACGCTATCACGACCGCCGGATTGTGCTCCAGAGCGAAATCCACCACCGAATTCTCCGACACGGGATCCTCCTGCCACCGGGGCATCGAAGTGTCGATGACGAGTTCTTCGTCCAAAGGCCAGAACATCAGGTCCGAAAGGGTCATCTTTTCCCTCTCGTACATATTGGTCGTGTTGATGAGGTCATAGCGGCGGTCGGCAAGGTCGGCCTCCATCTCTATGACGTCGGCATGGCCTTTCTGTCCCAGTTCTTCCTGACGTTTCGCCTTCACAAGCGAACGCTCGGCTGTCTGGACCTGCTCCTCATACACGTCGGAAAGGCGCTTATAGTAGACGACATTGTAGTACGCCTCCATGACAGCCAGGCAGATGTCGGCTTCGACCTGCTTTTCCTGGGATTCGGCGATGAGGAGTCCGGTCCTTGATATCTTGTAGTTGTTCACCGCCTTGAATCCGTCGAAAAGGTCGTACCCGGCACTGACGCCGTAGTTGTTATGGAATGACGTCGTGTTGAAATAGGTGTTCGTCTTGGGGTCGATGCTTCGGCCGAAGTTGTAGTAGGCGTAGGTCTGCGCAGAGATCTGCGGAGTGAAAAGGGCGAGGGCGGCGTCCCTTCTTGAAAGGGCCGCATCACCGGAAGCGGCCTCCTGTATCCTAACCTTCGTGGAATTGGAGATCGCATACTCCATGCAGTCACGCAGCGTCATCACTTCCCCCTCCGGGGCCTGCGCTCTCAAAGCAAGCCCCGCCGCAACACATATAACGCTTATGAAAAAAGTCCGTATCATCGTACTTGATTGTTTTCTTATGCCACTTATACAAGCACCCACCGTGCCAAAAGCATTAACCCATTGATATGCAACAAATAACATATAAAACAAGGAGTGTAAAGTCTGTAAAAACTTTACACTCCTTTTACACTTTTTCCTTTACAGTTTGTGTTTTTCGGATTTTGGTTGACTCAGAACGAGTATCTCCCTGAAAGAAGTTGACTCAGGTTTGACATTATCACCGGTATAGAGGTTGACTTTCGTCGTTATCCCTGTTTTTTGTTGTCTCTCCGGATCTTATCCCGCTGAGGGGTTGACCGGAGGGCAGAGCCCGACTTCGGTCCAAGTGAAGAATCCGTTACCGGAACCTCAGTTCAAACACCGTCCTATGGGCATCGCTGCTGAGAAGCTCGATACTGCCGCTATGGTTCCGCATGATCTGTCGGGAAAGAGACAATCCTATGCCGGAACCTTCCTTCTTGGTGGTGTAGAACGGGATGAAGATCTGTTCCTGGGCGGAAACGGGTATCGGATCTCCGTCATTGGCCACACGGACGACGGTGTCGTCATCTCTCCCCATCATGGCGGAGATGTCGACATGTTTGGCGCCGGCCTGAAAGGCGTTCTTTATGAGATTGATCAGAATCTGGGAAATCTGCCCCTCATCCGCGTAGATCATAAGGTCCTCCTCTTGGGGACTGTAGGTGCATACCGCTCCATACGAAGAGGCAAGTTCGCTGTTGAGGGAGATGACGTTTTCGATCAGTTCCCTCAGGTCCAGTGCCCGGCGAATGGGCTTCGCCACACCGGAGAGCTGACGGTACGTCTGCACGAACTCTATCAGGTTCTTCGACGAATCCGAAATCGTCTCCAACCCCGCCTTCAGGTCCAGTTCACTCTCCCCCTTCTCGTCCACGGACTTGGCCATGGCGTCCGAAAGTGACGCGATCGGTGAAACGGTATTCATGATCTCGTGGGTGAGGACCCGGATGAGCTTTGTCCAGGAGTCCTGCTCATGGGCTTGCCGCTGCGTCTCGAAAATCGTCCTGATACGGTTCAATGTACGGTTGAACCTGTTCTTGTCCAGGAAGCGGAAATTCAGTTCCCCGTCCTCCAGGGCGTCCATCATATAGGCCACTTTCTTTATGTCCTTTCTTCTGGTTAGTACGGCGGAAAGCACCGCCGCCACAATGGCGACGAGGGCGCATGCACCGACCATATGCCAGAAAGTGAAGGTCATAGGCCGTACTTTTTCAATTTCGCGTACAATGTGGGACGGCTCACGCCCAGGATCTTCGCCGCGGCGGAGATGTTTCCTCCGGTGCGTTCCATCGTCCCCCGTATCATCTTCTCTTCTCCCAAATCACCACCTGTCCGGAGAACGTTCCCGGTTGTCCTCAGGGTCTGTTCGATCTGGAGGTCCTTGACTGAAAGGGTGTCTCCTTCCGAAAGGATGACCGCCTTTTCTATGCAGTTCTGCAGCTCACGGATGTTACCGTTCCAGCGGCCCTCCTTGAGCGCGAAGGCGGCATCGGCCGATATTCCCGTGAGCGGACGGTGGTATTTCTGGGCGAAGCGTTCCATGAACATCTTGGCCATGGGCACGATGTCATCCTTCCTCTCACGAAGAGGCGGAAGATTGATGTGCACGGTATTGATCCTGTAATAAAGGTCTTCCCTGAATCTCCCTTCGGCGACGAGAGCATCGAGGTCCATGTTCGTGGCGCATATAAGACGGATATCCACCGGAATGGCTTCGCTTCCTCCGACTCTCACTATGCTCCGGCTCTGGATAGCCCTAAGGAGCTTGGCCTGAAGATGCAGGGGGATGTTCCCGATCTCGTCCAGGAAGAGAGTTCCGCCGCTAGCCTGCTCGAACTTGCCCACGTGATCCGTATGCGCATCGGTGAAGGCTCCCTTGACATGGCCGAAAAGTTCGCTTTCGAAAAGGGTCTCGGTGATGGCGCCGGCATCGACCGCCACCATCGGCTTTCCGCTCCTGAGACTCCGGGCGTGGATTTCACGGGCGAGGACATCCTTTCCGGTTCCGTTTTCACCGGTAATGAGCACGGTAGCGTCCGTAGGCGCTATCTTGTCGAGAGTTTTCGCGATGTTCTTCATCGAAGGTGATGTCCCCCAGAACATGGCATTTTCCGGATCAGGGTCGGATGAGGAAGAAGGACCTGACCTTCTCATGGCTTTCATGGCCTTGTCCCTGGCCGATGTCAGCACTTCGACCAGATGGTCATTGTCCCAAGGTTTGACGATGAAATCGAAGGCTCCCCTCTTCATCCCTTCGACGGCAAGGGCGATGTCGGCATACGCCGTGAAGAGGACGACCTCCACTTGGGGTGCCATCTTCTTTAGTTCCCCAGTCCAGTAAAGCCCTTCGTTACCGGTATTGATGCTGGAAGTGAAGTTCATGTCCAGAAGGATCACGTCCGGCTGAAACTTCTCCAGGGTCGAAACCAGAGTGGAGGGCGAAGGTATCGTCTTCACCGAAGCGAAATGGATGGGCAGCAGAATTTCGAGGGCACGGCGGATGCCCTGATTGTCGTCAACGACCAGTATTTTCCCTGTCTTGGATGCCATTGTCAAAACTGTATTTTACGATCGCCAGAGAATCAAAATCCGTTCCATTGGGCATAAAGCCCACGAAATCAGGAATTTGCGAGGATTACCGGCGTCGCAAAACCGTAAAAGCCCTTTACAATACTGTAAAGTTCTTTACAAATGTACAACATTCTCCGGAAAAGCCGGTCATCCTCGGCCAGGGCATCCCGTTCCGCCACCCTTTTGCCGGCAGTGCCATGCGAGCGAGCCTTTTTAGCGGTCGGCTATTATGCGTTTCTCCGAAAAAAGAGTACATTTGAGGCATGGAATATCTGTCAAAGCAACGATACGACGAGATTTCAGCCGAGCTGAAACATCTTATAGAGGTGGTTTACCCCAAGGTAAAGGACGACCTCGCTGAGGCCCGCGCCCAGGGTGACCTCAGCGAAAATGCCGGATACCGTGAAGCGAGACGGACCCAGGGCAAGACCATCAGCCGCATCCGTTTCCTGCAGAATGTCCTGGAGCATTCACGCGTGATCGATCCCGAGGCCCTGCCCAAAGACAGGGTCTGCCTTCTGAGCCGTGTCGAATTCACGAACCTCTCGACCGATACACGAATGAAGTTCGAGATCGTAAGTCCACACGAGATGGACCTCGAGGCGGGGAAGATTTCGCTGAAATCCCCTATCGGAGCCGCACTGATGGGCAAAAAGGCAGGAGAGATCGTCGAGGCGCAAGTCCCCTCAGGGATCCTACGCTTGAGAATAGAAAGCATCTCGTTCGAATGAGGGACAGACAGCCGGGAAGATTATGTTCCATCCAGGTTAATTACAGCAACTTATTGACTGACAAATAAGAATAAGAATGAAGGATTACATTATCAGAGCGATCGTTTCCGCCGCAGCTTTCACCATCATCTGTTTGTTGATCGATCTTGTTTTCGGGAACATGCATTCTGTCCGGGAATATGCGGTGCAGGCCGTAGTTTTCGGTGTTCTGTTCGGGCTGTTCGTTTATCTGGATGACAAAGGTTGGAATTCGTGGAAGAAGGTTGGAGAGCTTTTCAAACGGAAGAAAACCGACGACTGAATTCCGATTCATGGTAGGCTATCACACTCTTGGTTGAGATCATCGGGTCACAACTGTGCGGACTTCCGCCGGATGCCTTTTCACTTTCCCTCGTCACATCAGATCCCATCGCTTGCGATGCCCCCCTCGTGGACATCCGCCCACAAACAGGCTCCGACGGCAGTTGCCGGAGCTTGTATGGTTATTACATGGATTATCCTTACCTTGCGTAAAGTTTATCGGTCAGGCGACAGAGAGAAAGAAAAAGACAGACATGATTATCAACGAATACTGCAAAGACTGCCAAATAAGGCGGAATCTTAATAACTATCCCTCATCGGCTCCGGCATCTAAGATTGAAGCGTACCAGCATGGGGTCAGGGAGATTATCGCACACTGTGACGGTCTCAGTACCCCACAGATATCAGAGAAGATGTATGCGTTGCGCCTTGAACATTTCGGGAGTGCAAAGGATTACACCGAAACCAAGCGTCATTTCAACACCCTCATGCTGGGTCTTCTGCCATACATGCAGGAGCAGGTGGCGAATGCCGATGATCCGCTCAGGATGGCCCTTCAGTATTCGATGGTGGGCAATTTCATCGACTTCGGGATAATGGATGATGTCGACGAGAACGAACTCCGCTCGAAACTTGAAGCCGCCAAGTACATCGCAATCGATCCTGAAATGATTCAGAGTTTCAGCCGGGAAGTGGAAAAGGCTCATCGTCTGATGTTTTTTACGGACAACTGTGGCGAGATTGTGACAGACAAGCTTCTCATTTCCGTGCTGCATGGCCTCAATCCCCAACTTCAGGTCACGGTCATCGTGAGAGGCAAACCGGTCGTCAACGACGCCACGATGGAGGATGCCATTCAGGTGGGCATGCAGGAAGTGGCTCAGAGAGTCATCGGCAACGGAGCCGGAATGCCCGGCAATGTAATCGGAGCCATTTCATCTGAGGCCATGGACGAAATCAGTAACGCCGATGTGCTGGTTTCAAAAGGTCAAGGGAATTTCGAAGGGCTCAGCGGTTGTGGCCTGAACATCTTTTATCTGTTCCTGTGCAAGTGCGATGCATTCACGCAACGCTTCAATGTCCCCCGGTTCACCGGAGTCATGACAAGAGAATCCGAAATCCCGAAGGTGTAGGTCCGCATAATTACTCCATTCTCTTATTGAAGAATGATTGGCCGCTACGTTTTCATTCGTGCCCTTACTTGCGTTCCGTGTATCGCGTTGGTGATCCTCGCCGACTCTTGGGCGAAAAAGAAATAATGCAATTCCCTTTTCACAGCCATCCGTCAAATCATAAACCCTCATTTTCCTATGGATAAAGGATTGTTCATACAAGCGATGACGAAGTTATTGGGAGGACTTGTCCTCGTCGGTCTTCTGCTGTTTCTGCCGGCCGGGTCGCTGCATTATTGGCAGGCCTGGCTGCTGATCGGGATTCTGTTCGTACCGATGCTCATGGCCGGTCTTGTGATGATGGGCAGGAATCCGGACCTTTTGAGAAAACGCTTGAACGCCAAGGAAAAGGAAAGTGAACAAAAAACCGTTGTCGCTTTAAGCGGGCTTCTCTTTTTCGCATCCTTTGTCGTTGCGGGATTGAATTGGCGCTTCCGATGGTGCGTGTTGCCGGACTGGGCCGTATGGGCGGCTGCAGGAGTATTTGTGCTTTCCTATCTTCTCTATGCCGAAGTCCTCAGGGAGAATACATACCTGTCCCGAACCATCGAGGTGCAGGAGAATCAGAAAGTCATAGATACAGGATTGTATGGAATCGTCCGGCATCCGATGTACATGGCCACGACCGTTCTCTTCCTTAGCATGCCGCTTGTTCTCGACTCCCCCATTTCTTTTATCATAATGCTTGGATATCTTCCAGTGATCGCCAAGCGGATACGCAATGAGGAAAAGGTTCTGGAAGAAGGACTTGAAGGCTATTCCGAGTACAAGAAGAAGGTGAAATACAGGATTCTTCCATTGATTTGGTAGTGACCGGCCATCTGTATGATCTCCTTTGAAACCATCTTTCATTGTCCTTTGAACAAATAGTCATATCTTTGATTGCAAGATATCCGGAATTCAACGGAATGAACAAGATATCCATTACATCGGGGAGAACACCTTATATTTTATAGGATTCCATATTTCAGTGACAAAGAATAATCGGTATGGCGTGTAATCAGGACTTCGTTCAATACATCATCGACCAGTGCTCCGGCACCGGTGAGATTGCCGTGAAGAAGATGATGGGAGACTACTGTGCCTATTGCGACGGCGTTCTCTTCGGGCTGATTTGCGACAACAACTTCTACGTGAAGGTAACGGACCCGGGCAGAGCATTGCTGAAGGAAGTCATCCTCCGGCCACCATACGATGGCGCCAAGGACTATTTCTACATCGGCGACGTGGATGACAGGGAGTACTTGGCGTCACTGATCAAAGTCACGATTGCGGCTCTTCCCAAGCCGAAAGTGAAGAAGAATCCGCTCAAATGAATTCAGATTCTGCTCATGAACCAGGCTTCCGGACTTCTTAAGCTTCTGATGCCGATTCTTTCGGCAGTCTACGGCGTAGCGATAATCTACATGACGGCTCTGCCTCTTTCCGGGGATCATTCCGGCTTCGGATACGAGTTGTTGACGTGGCTGATCACATTGGCGGGAATCGCACTGTCTTTATACCTTGTGCATCGCGTTGAACCGAAAGTGTTTCCCTCCGCAAGGGATTTTTCGCTGAAGTTGCCTCCGACGAATGTATTCGTAGGATTGCTGTTGATAGCGCCTCTATTGCTTGTCACTGAAGGATATCTCGTGTACGGCATCACATCATTGTTGCACACTATAGAGTTGGAGCCGATGACCTACACGACCGATGAGCTGCAGGAAGACCTCCAGTCAAGCGTACATGCAGTACTGCTTGCGCCCATACTCGAGGAATTGTGCTTCAGGCAGATGGCCATATCCCCTTTCCGCCGCCGACGGACACAGATTTTCGTCTGTGTGGTTATGGCCCTTTTGTTCGGAGTACTCCACGTGCGCAACTTCCCCGGCGCCTTCTTGAGCGCGATGGTTTACGGCTTGGTATTTATCTGGTCAGGAAGCATCTGGTGCAGTGTAGCGCTCCATGCGGGAAGGAACCTCACTGCAACTCTTATTGCCGTTTACAGTTGGCTGCAGCTTGGTGACATACAGATGACGAAAACTCCTGTCATCATCCTGCCGGATATGAAGATAGTTATCGCGGGTGTAATCCTTGCTGTTGCCGGCGGTTACCTGTTGACGAGGAAAAGAAACAAACTCTCGTGACAAATACGGATTTATCGGCATAAACAAGCTCCGGCAGCAGCGTATTTGTTACCGGAGCTTTATTGAGATTTCATGGAGAATGAGTAAATTGCGTTCGATAAATCGGAATTTAAACAAACTGATGAATACGAAAAAGCTGATTGTCTTTCTGCTATGGGCATTTCTGCCGATGGTGATTGTGGGACTGGTGATGCATTTCAGCGGAGCTTCCGCCGTCGGTCTTCAGGAGGAACCTTCTACCATCGACCCGCTTGCCGCGATTAAAGGCTTGCTTTTCAGCGCCGGAGCCATGCTCATTCCGCTACTCGCCGTTATCTTTACGCAACTGATCTTCAAGGAACCGGTACTCAAGAACCTGGGCATATCCTTCAAGCTCAACCGTTGGTGGTGGATCGGCTGGCTGCTGATGCCTGTCATTGCATTTGCCGTCCTGGGCGTGACGCTGCTGATGCCCGGGGCGCAGTGGACACCGGACAGCGAGATGATGCAGTCGGCCATTGTCTCAATGCCGGAAGGCATCGGCGTCTGGGGCATAATAGCAATTACGACTGTCAGCGGGCTCATCAGCGGAATCACCATCAATGCAGTTTTTGCTTTCGGCGAGGAAATCGCTTGGCGCGGCTTTCTGATGAAGGAATTCAAGGGAAAGAAGTTCCTGCTGGCAGCCCTGTGGATCGGCATCATCTGGGGCCTCTGGCATACGCCTATCATCCTGAACGGCCATAATTATCCCCAGCATCCGATGGCTGGCGTTTTTATGATGGTGGTTTTCTGCCTGCTGCTCACGCCGATGCTGATGTATTTCCGGCAAAAGAGCGGTTCTGTCATTGTCCCTGCAATCATGCACGGCACTTTCAATGCGGTAGTGGGCATCAGCGCGGCGGTTGTCACGCCGGCAAACGACCTTCTCTACGGCGGTGCCGGCCTGGCCGGTTTCATCGTCCTGCTGATGATGGATGTTTGTCTGTATCTGTATGACAGGTATTTCAGCAAGGAGAGGGTGTTTGCATCAGTTTTATAAATTCTTGTTTATCGAAATGATTACGCCCCGACATTCCAGTAGCGGATTGTCGGGGTGTTGATTTGTGAAGCGCATCCTGCTCCATGGCGATGCAGGAAATACTGCCGCTATCTATTGTTCAGGCGGATTTCTTCGTGATAGAAATAGTTGACGATGACCGGTTTTCCGGGCTTGCTCCGGCCGTAGGGAAGATCGTTCCTCAGATACGGGAAATCATTCTCTGAACAGATTTGCTTCACCTGAGCCTCAAGAGCCTGCCAATAATCACGCTTCCCTTTGTTATAGATTTCGTCGTACAGCGGAATGAGTTGCGGGTATTTTTCGGCGATATAGCGCATGATATCACCCTTGAACTGGCCCCGGAGATTGAGGTTTTCCAGCCAGATGAGGTCGGCCTGGTCCTTGGCCCGCTCGATGATGGCCGGAACATCCGTGATGCCGGGGAAGATAGGGGAGACGAAGCACACCGTGCGGATGCCCTCGTCATGGAACCGCTTCATGGCAGACAGGCGCCGTTCAATGCTGGGAGCATCGTCCATGTCGTCCTTGAATTGCTCGTCCAGGGTGTTGACCGACCAGGAAACCGTTGCCTTCGGGAACGTTTTCAGCAGGTCGATGTCCCGGAGGACAAGGTCTGACTTGGTGGTGACCATGATCTCTGCCGATGTCCCCCTGAGCTGTTCCAGCAGCATCCTGGTGCGCTTGTAAGTGGCCTCGTGCTCGTTGTAGCCATCAGTGACGGAGCCGATGACGATGCGCTGCCCGTCATATTTGTGCGGATCGGTGATGCGCGGCCAGTTTTTCACATCCAGGAACGTGCCCCACTTTTCCGTATGGCCGGTAAAACGCTTCATAAAAGAGGCGTAACAATATCGGCAAGCGTGCGGACAGCCCACATATGGATTAACGGAAAATCCTCCCACGGGCAGAGAGGATTTCGTCATGACAGTCTTGACATCCTTGTAGGCCAGCGTAGTAACGGTCGCCATGATTACCAGTTAAGAGGTTCCTGGAGGATATTCCCGTCAGTCATGGGGCTGTCGGCTTCTCCAAATGCATTGGCCTTGTACTGGATGCATAGCATCGTCAGGTTCTCCTGGCCGTTGTTCTTCAGGGCCCGTTTTCCGTCAGGCGACACACGGATAACCGTACCTTCGCGTACCGGGAAGATTTCTCCATCGACCTGATACAGTCCTTCGCCCTTGATGATGATGTACAGTTCCTCGTGCGTCTTGTGCGTATGGAGGAAACCACTGTCCTGGCCGGGAACGAGCGTCTGGAAGCTTAACTCGCTGCCCGTTGCACCGACGGCCTGTCCGACGAACACTTTCCCATGGAGAACACTCGGACCCATCGGGAGCTCGTATCCAATCACTTCTTCCCATGAACCGATGTTGACAGCTTCAAAGTTCTGTCCTTTTGCGATGCATTCAATCTGTTTCATAAAGCTTGTATTTTATTGGTTTTCAATATTTGTTTCTTGTAGAAACTTTGTATCTTTGTGCAAAGATAGATGCTTTCCCCGAGTCTTGCAAGACGGTACCGGAAGGTGCGATAGTTACCTCGGGGTAACAATTGATGATTATCAGACAGATAGACAATGGCAAATTTTGAAGGTTTCTGTCCCGTTCGGGATATCCTCTCCCAGATTGGGGACAAATGGTCCGTCCTGGCCATGGTCGCCATGCAGAAATACGGCGTGTGCCGATTCCGGGATTTCCAGAAAGACATGCCGGACGTTTCCAGGAAAATGCTTTCCCAGACGCTGAAACGCCTGGAGGATTTCCGGCTGGTCTCCCGGACGGTTTACGCAGAAGTGCCGCCCAGGGTAGAGTATCGGCTGACCGAGCTTGGAGAATCCTTCCAGCCGGCTTTGAACGGAATCATTGATTGGGCGCTGGCTAATAGAGATGCCCTGGCTCCGCATGATGCAACGAAATCAGTCCGATAAATTCCCATTTCTCGACATAAATACCCCGGCTATCAGGTGACTGAAGGCCGGGGATTCTTATATATAATAGGAACTACCGCTGCAGATATCGGAAGATTCCCTCTACGTGGAGATTGATGATGGCCTGGGCGCCTTCTCCGGACTCCAGGAAGGCTACGTCGTCTTTATTATCCTGGAAGAGATTCTCGGTGAGGACAGCCGGACAGCTGGAGTGGCGGAGGATGTAGAAGTTGCTCTCGATATCCGGATCACCGTCCGTGTTGTCTTTACGGAGTCGGTGATCCGGGAGCCAGTCTTCGGCGGCCTCGTAGAGGGCCGTTGCGAGCCTGTCTGCCGGGGTTTGTCCCGGGGTGGTGTAGCAGCTCCATCCGCGGGCGTTCATCCATTCACGGCCGTTTCCTGCCGCATTGACGTGAAGGGAGATGAGGAGTACCTGGTCTTTGCCCAGTTCCTGACAGAGTGTGTTGACACGGCGGCAGCGCTCCGGGAGGGAGATATCCTCCAGCTCCGGAACCAGGAGACGGGCATCGAGGCCCAGGGCGATTAGGTGTTCCTGAATCTGTTTTGCGAGGAAGCGAGTGTATGCGTATTCGCGGAAGAAGCCGTCCGGGCTCCGCTTGCCGGGGGTGTCTTGGCCGTGGCCGTTGTCTAGAAGAATAATCATAGTTGCCGTCTTTGGTTCGATGGCAAGATGATGATATAATGTGGAAATACCAATATCCAAGATTTTCCACTATCTTTGCAAAGGATACGCTAAATACGGTGTGTTCATAAACGCAACTGCCTGGAAGTTCACGTCACGTGTGCCTCCAGGCTTTTTTGATGTGCCTCGCAGGATTCTCACAAAAAGTAGGCACAATGTAGGCACATTTTGGTAAAGAAATGCCCCCACAGGTATCTGTAGGGGCATTTTTGGTGGTGCTGGGAAGAATCGAACTGCCGACACATGGATTTTCAGTCCATTGCTCTACCATCTGAGCTACAGCACCATTATTGTTTGGGATTGCAAAGATAGACAAAAATCATTTCTATACAAATTTTTTTTTGGTAAATTCGCCCTGATGTACGGACAGAGATACATACAGGCGCTCCTACCTCTACGCCTCAAATGGGAACCTTTTTATTCATATTCAGAGGATTCCCTCCCCTCACCTCTTGTCATCGGGGATAGGATACGGGTGGAATTCGGAGGAAAGGAATATGTAGGAGTCGTGACAGCTACCGATGCCGTGGAAGGCGCTGGCAAAGTCGGATTGGAAAGGATAAAACCGATTATCGGAGTCGAACCAGGCCTGGAAAGAATCTCCGAAGAGGAGATCATGCTTTGGAGAATGGTAGCCGAATATTACCTCTGCACCCCCGGTGAGGTCTACAAAGCGGCCTATCCGGCAGGAAAGGTCGAGGAGGAAGAAGTCAAGGCACGGGTAGCTAAGCGGCTGGAAGAGAGAGTGGCGAAATTGGAAGAGAAGATCGCCAGGGCTCGGAGGGAAGACACTAGGGCTAGGTATATAGCCCTCCGGGGAGAACTGATGCGACAGGTAGCTGGCCCTTCGGCTCCGCTCATGGACCAGAAAGAGGAGATTCTTCGCTCCGCTCAGAATGACAGTATGGATGCGGGAAGGTGGCCTGCAGCGATAGAGCTCTCCCCCGCCCAGCAGAAAGCATATTCCAAGATAAAGGAGACTTTCACGAGTGGGAAGCCCGCCCTGCTTCGCGGAGTGACCGGATCCGGAAAGACGGAGATCTACCTCAAACTCGCCATGGAGACTCTCTCCCAGGGACGGAATGTCCTGTTCATGGTGCCTGAGATCGCCCTCAGCAGGCAATTGGAAGAAAGGGTTAGGATCCTGTTTGGGGAACAGCTTCGGGTAGCACATTCAGCTGAGACCCTCTCAAGCAGGGCGGAGACGTCCTCCTTCATGCGCGGCCTTCCCTACATCATCCTTGGGACCAGAAGCTCGATATTCCTTCCGCACAGGAATCTCGGACTAGTGATTGTCGACGAGGAGAACGACTCCTCCTACAAGCAGGACAACCCGGCACCGAGATATAACGCCCGGGAGACGGCGATAATGCTGGCGGGAATATTCAAAGCCAGTATTATTCTTGGTTCCGCGACTCCCTCCCTGGAATCACTGTACAATTGCCAAGTCGGAAGATTCGGGCTTATTGATCTGAAAGAGAGATATTTCCAAGCTTCCGACTCGGATGTGGAGATTATAAACACAATAGCGGAACAGAAAAAAAACGGAATGGTCGGCAGTTTTTCCAGGAAACTGATCGACAGGATAAAATCATGTCTTAAAGACGGTAAGCAGGTGGCCATCCTTAGGGAACGCCGTTCCTACTCCCCTCTCCTGCAGTGCGAGGTTTGCGGAGCTATTCCCAAATGCTCCAGATGCGACTCGGCCCTCAGCCTCCACATAAGGGAAAACTCCGCTCCCAGACTGGTCTGCCATTACTGCGGAAGAGTCCGGGAATACACAGGAAAATGTCCCGAGTGCGGAGGAGATTTGAAACCTCTAGGAGCCGGCACCCAAAAGATAGAGGAGGAAGCGGCCGCCCTCTTCCCCGAGGCCAGGATAGCCAGGCTGGACAGCGACAATGCCCGAAGCCGAGGACATGAGGCGGAGATCATCAAGAGTTTCGCAGCCGGAGACATCGACATCCTAGTGGGAACCAGGATCGTGGCTAAAGGATTCGATTTCAGTGGATTGTCTTTAGTTGCGGTGCTTCAGTCCGACTCGCTTCTCGGCCAAAATGACTACCGGGCGGACGAACGTGCACTCCAGCTTTTGGAGCAGTTCAGGGGAAGATGCGGGCGAAGAAGCGAAAAGGGCCTATTCGTCGTCCAGACCGCCAACCCTGACCACCCGGTGTACAAAACCTTGACCGGAGACTTGGCCGGAGACGATTCGACCCTCAGATTCCTCAAGGAGAGAAAAGTCTTCGGATATCCTCCATTCTCAAGGGTAATAAATGCCATTCTCAAAGATAGAAATCTCTCCAGGGCGGAGCTTATGAGCCGGCTGCTTTCAGAGACCTTGACCGGAATATCCTCACGGGGCATGAAGGTTATAGGGCCATATTCCCCCCAAGTCGACAAGGTCGGCGGTGAGAACATCCGCATCATCCGGATTCTTCTCCCTAAAGACAGCAGTCTTAAAGCCAGAAAAAGAGCGATCGCCGAGACTTTGGAGACGTTCGAGAAAGAGAAGAGATATTCCGGCCACATCGCCCTTGATGTGGATCCCGTTTGACAAGCGAGATATTTTTATTACTTTTGTAGTTTGAATAATAGTCCAGTCATGGGAAAAGTCATAGCAATAGCCAACCAGAAAGGCGGCGTGGGCAAAACCACCACCGCCATCAATCTGGCAGCTTCTCTCGCAGTTCTCGAGAAAAAAGTCCTGATTATCGACGCCGATCCCCAGGCCAACACGACCTCCGGCCTGAACTTCTCTCCTGACAATGACCAGAAGAGGACAATCTACGAGGTCTTGATCGGCGAGATCGGCATACGTGACGCCCTAGTCCAGACGGAAATCCCTGATCTTCAGATGATTCCGTCCCACATCAACCTTGTCGGAGCGGAGATCGAAATGACCGGAGAGGAGAACCGCGAGTCCTTCCTCAAGGAAAGGCTCAAGCCTATTAGGGATGAATATGACTTCATCATCATCGACTGCTCCCCTTCCCTGGGGTTGATAACCATCAACGCCCTGACTGCCGCCGATTCTGTGATGATTCCTGTCCAGCCGGAGTTTTTTGCCCTGGAAGGTCTTGGCAAACTTCTCCAGACCATTCGGCTGGTCCAGCATAAGATCAACCCAGGCCTCAACATCGAAGGCTTCGTGGTCACGATGTTTGACGGAAGGACCAAAGTCCACGCCCAGGTCGTTGGAGAGCTGAGGGAGCATTTTAAGGATATGGTGTTCAAGACGATCATCCAAAGGAGCATTCGTCTGAGCGAGGCCCCCTCACATGGCAAGCCCATAATCCTGTACGATGTGGTCAGTAACGGGACGTCAAATTACATGAATCT
>ODAI014728134.1_pt1 | contig 17393 bp, 16 predicted proteins | sample 1539321 | NCBI WGS metagenome assembly ODAI01 (sample SAMN02144231, study PRJEB22623) | gut metagenome | biome: sheep rumen | host: Ovis aries | place: New Zealand | reverse complement strand
GAGTTTATTCCCAAAATAATAGAAGCGAGAGCATCGCGTTTCATTTACGAAATGCCTGATGATACAGACATCGAGAGCATTTTCAGCAATGAGATAACTGCTGTGAGAAATGCCCTGCGCTGCCTTTACAGTCACCCGGAAGCCATCGGTGAGGAAACGGGAGGTTGTCGCGAGAGCAAGAAACTGCTTATGCAGAAATACGATATGCTTAGCCGTGCGTGGAACAGCAATATCGACAACGTGTGCTACGTACTCGGAAAACTGGACGGGCTCAGGTTGACGTGCTCACCAAGTGAGATAGGCGTGCTCGATGAGTCGCTTTTTGAGTATTATGACGGCAGAAGAGTTCAATACTACTCGTTCAAAATAAAAGACGCTGACCTGTTCAGAGAGCTGAAAGAGCTGAGATACTCGTTCACGATAGACTTCCTCGTTTCTGCAGCAAGAGCGATAGCTGAGAAGCTTCGCAAAAACGGTGAGCTAACATTTTTTGATTACAAGCTGTACCTCCGGGATATGCTTAAAAAGGACGCTGAGAGTGGCGGAAAGCTCATACGCCATATATTTGAGCGTCATAGCTATTTCCTCATCGATGAGTTTCAGGACACTGACCCTATGCAGGCAGAGATATTCTTCTATCTCACGGCAGAAGAGCCCGTGGCGAACTGGCGTGAATGCGTTCCTCGAAAGGGCTCACTGTTCATAGTCGGAGACCCCAAGCAGTCGATATACCGCTTCCGTTCGGCAGATGTAGCCGCTTTCAAGGAGGTACGTCAGCTGTTTGAGAACGGTGTTGGCGAGGTAGTGCAGCTGACGCGTAATTTCCGTTCAACTGCAAAACTCAGAAACTGGTTCAACGACACATTCAAGCGGCTGCTTCCCGAAGATACGCCCCACCAGAGCAGATTCAGTCCGATACCTATAGAAGGCACAGACGACAGCTCTCTTATCGGCGGCGTATGGACGTATAATGTGGAGATGAATCGCAATTCGATAGTCGATGACGAAGTACAGGTCGCTAAGATAATACGAAGTCTTGTCGGTGACAAGGATAAGCTTATAAAGAGCAGTAATGAAGCTCCTGCACGAAATGTGCGATTTAGCGACTTCATGGTCATAGTCAATAATAAGAATCACATCATCAAGTTTTTGCGTGAATTCGAGCGCTGCAATATCCCTGTAATGATCGAGGGCAAGATAGAGTTCATCGATTGTCCTGCACTGTGCGCAATGGTGCCTGTTATGGAGGCGGCGGCTGATCCGTATAATAAAACGGCTGTATACAGCGCTCTGACCGGCATGGTGTTCAACATTAGCGACAGCGAGCTCATCGAGCTGAGGAACAGCGGCGGCAGGCTTACGCTTTTCGGTTCAAATCAGGACGATACATCCGAGTGCGAGGAGATAAAAGCTGCCAAAAATAAGCTTACAAAGCTGGCTGTCAGGGCTCGCACAATGACTCCGGCTGCGTTGTTCTGCGCTGCCATGGACGAGCTTCGGGTCATCGAGAAAACGGGAGCGGCTTATCTCGAATACCTGTACTATGCGATTGAACTGCTAAGGTCAGCGGAAGTACAGGGCGAGGTCGTAAGCGTTCGTGACGGAGCGGCGTTCCTGCGTGATCTGCTTGATGAATCCGCGCAGGAGCGTTGTATCAGCCTGCAGCGTGACAGCGACCGTGTACACATTGCAAATCTTCACAAGGTCAAGGGTCTTGAAGCTCCCGTTGTGATACTGGCAGATCCCCGCACAACAGCTCATTCGCCAGACAAACGCACGGAGCATAATGCTGACGGAAGTGACTGCTACATATTCTCGCTCTCAAGTGAAACGCTGAAAGCAGCTGAAACAGAACGCTATCCGGCTGCATTTATCGACGAGGAGGAATCAATGACTGCCGAAAAGCTGCGCCTGCTGTACGTTGCGGCGACGCGAGCGCGTAATCTGTTGATAATAAGCAACGCTGTAAAATCTTCGGGAGAACCTGCGAACGGTAATCCGTGGGAACCGCTGTTGTACGATACCGATGGTGACATATTCAGCCTTATAAATCAAGCTGACGATACGGATATGGCGCAGCGTACGGAGGCTAATGCTGCTGAGCTCTATGACGAAGCAGAAAAAACATCGCTCTTTAATGAAACGGAGCCAGGAAAACCGACGTATGCTATCATTCGTCCGAGCCAGATAAAGCTGAAGTCAGTTATAAACTCCGAGGATGATTTCGAGGATAACGCCGATACTGAGGTGCGTGCAAAGGAGATACGCACGAATGCAGCTCTTGTGGGGACTATGGTACACAGGCTTATGGAGTGCTTAGTCTCTGTGAAAAGCCAAACGGATCCCGGAAAGCTCGCCGCTGAGATAGTGAGGAAATATAATGCTTCGGACGAATACGTGGATATGCTGAAAAAAGTGTATGAGTGCATGAACAGCGGCGGATATCCGCAGAGCAACGATATCGGCAGCGATTTGCTGGCGGAGCTGCGCGAAGCTGAAGAAGTCCACTGTGAAGTGCCGTTCTGCCATAGAGCCGAAGAAGCTGACGGGACGTTCACACTATGGAACGGCGTTATTGACCTGCTTTATAAGAAGGACGGCAAATGGCACATCATCGACTACAAGACGAATGCCGAGGCGAACTCGCTCGACCACAAGTACGAGGACCAGCTCAGCGCTTATAGGGCGGCAGTTCTTGCAATAACCGGCGAGGAGGCGGAAGCTGCGATCTATCACATAGACGTATGAACTATAATAGTATATTCCGAAAGACAGCCACAGGTAATAACCTGTGGCTGTTTCCTTATTCACAATTCTTATAAGATATGTCAAATCCTAAAATGTGAATAATTATATTTGTTAATCGAAAACGCGCAGAATCAGGCGAACAAATCCGTAAATACCTCTTGACAAATGGACTTTGATATGTTATAATCAAATCAAAGAAACAAAGGATTTACAATATCAAACTTTCAAAAAAGGGGAGGGTAATTATGATAGTATTTGTTGGAGGTTCAAAAACCATAAACAGATTGAATGTTGAAACGATATCTGCTCTTGATATGATCTGCAAGACAGGTGACAAGTTCATTATAGGCGACTGCTTCGGAGCAGATAAGCTCGTCCAGGAATATCTTGTTGAGCGACAGTACAGCAACGTAGAGATCTATGTAAGCGGAGAGGATACAAGGAATAATCTTGGCAGTTTTCCCGAGAAACATATCCCTGCGGAAGGAATGTCAGGATTCCAATTCTATAGGCGGAAGGATATAGCTATGGCGAAAGATGCTGATGTAGGGCTTATGCTGTGGGACGGCAAGACGAGAGGAGCGTTTTGCAATATAGAGGATATGAGGACAATGGGAAAAGAAGTACGTGTTATTATGTACTTAGGAGAATAGTATGAAAAGAGGTATATTCTGGCTTATAGGCGACAAACTTCAATGCTATCCGTTTGACGGCAGCATTCCAGAGGGAATCGCGAAATCCGGGAATACCTACAACCACAAAAAGCTGTGGGAGCATATCCTCCCCTGCGGCAGAAAAGTAGGATTCGACTATTATCCGAGAGGACGTGTGGAGATAACTCCCAAGGGCAAGGCGTTATTATATATGAGCCCGCATATCGGGAACGAATATATCGCTGAGATATGTACGGCTTTTGAACTGGAATCTGAGCCAATAGTGAAATACGATCACAGCGAGCATTATCATTGTTACCTTGATAGATGACAATAACTATAGGAGGACAATATCATGAAGTACAGAACAGTAAAGGAATGCTTTATTGAGTGTGAATTTGATAAACTCCTGACCGAGTTCTTCTATTATTGGAGAACAGAAGAGGAGCTCACTTTTAACGGAAAAAAAGGAAGCATTCAGAATTATAATCGACGGTATAGAGAAGCTTTCTGCTAAAATTGGTGAAAATATGATAGGAATTGACTATTGGTATCCGTATCCTGATGATGTTCCGGAAGATTGAGTACCGTTATCTATAAACTCAAATGGCATTGATCTGAAAACTCTTAATGTATTTGTGACTGAGCTTGGAGACGAGACAAAGTATCATTTCAAGTGTTCTGAATCGGTACGACTATGACCGTTACCGACAAGGTAGTGCCCAGCTTTGTCGGCGTGGATATCGGCTGCGGAATGGAGACTATCCGTATCAAGGAGAAGCACATCGAGCTCCAGAAGCTCGATAAGCTTATCCACGAAAAGATACCCTCGGGTTTCAGCGTTCGTGAGACTGCTCACCGCTATGCGGAGCAGATAGATCTCACTGAACTCTATTGTTACGATAAGATAAAGTCGGCACGCGCTGAGTTGAGCATAGGTACTCTCGGCGGCGGAAATCACTTCATAGAGGCAGACAAGGGCGAGGGCGGCAGCATTTACATCATTATCCACTCGGGCTCGCGTCATCTCGGAGTTGAAACGGCAAGCTATTATCAGGAGAAGACTTTCGCTAATCTTGCCCGAAACAGAGAAGATGTAAAGGCTCTCATAGAGATGTACAAGGAAATGGGCAAGGAGAAGAAGATAGAGGAAGCAATAAAGCGCCTTAAAAATACTGGAAAGGTCGGTATCCCCAAGCATCTTTCTTACTGCGAGGGCGAGCTCTTTGACCAGTATATCCATGATATGAAGATAGTTCAGAGATTCGCCATGATAAACCGTCAGGCGATGATGGACGAGATCATCAAGGGTATGCACCTCCACGTAGAAGAGCAGTTCACAACTATCCACAACTACATAGACACGGATACGATGATACTCCGCAAGGGCGCAGTTTCGGCTCAGACAGGAGAAAAGCTCCTGATACCGATAAATATGCGTGACGGCAGCCTTATCTGCACCGGCAAGGGCAACTCTGACTGGAACTTCTCCGCTCCTCACGTTGCCGGACGTCTTATGTCGCGCTCGGAGGCAAAGCAGAGCTTCACTGTTTCGGAGTTCAAGAAGCAGATGGACGGTATCTACACGACTTCCGTAAACGCCGGAACACTCGACGAGTGCCCCATCCTTTGAGTTGAGATAGCTGTAGATATCATTCATATTTGACCTCACTTTCTCCGATCTCGTCTGCAACGTGTTTCAGCATAAAATATACATAATCATTGAAGACGATGTCTTTAGTTGGCTGTATTCCGAGATATTCCCGTGCAAATACTCCAACGGCTTTTGAACGGGATACCCCAGCGTAGCAGTGTATGAGAAGTGTATCAACATTTTTGTGTTCTTTTATGAAGTAGATAATATCAAGTGCTTGTTCCTTCTTAAAAAGCTTAAAACCGTAGTCCGGCTCTTCGATGTCGTCAAAATATAGTGTAAGAACTCCTTTACAGTAACGATTCTCAGTGAGCTGGAAACCAAATCCACCGTTCCATGTGTCCTGTATCGATATCGCAGCGTAGGTATCATTCTGGTCGGGATGGTCGACATGCGTCATAACATATCTCAATGCTTCACGGGCTGATGTTACAAGTATTCTTGGCTTTTTCATAATTATTCGCCTCCTTCTGATAGAAGTATAACACAGCCAATGTCTTCTTATTAAGACATTGGCTGTGTTATCATACTAATAGAGAAAGAGTTCATAGCTTGATATTTTTGACTGGAGGTATCATTATGACTAAAAAAGAGCGTAAGGCAGCACGCAAGAAATACTTTGATGAGCATTATAAGGACTATGTTTACAATGCCCCTACAGACCCGAGAGATGAGCCTATGTATGACCATTTTTCGGAAGTGGTAGAGATTTATGGTACCTTTTATCCGACAAACGACCTCAAAAACTATCCGCCGATAAGAGAATACGCGAATAAAAAGTAATAACCGTTCATGAATCGAAAGAAAGGTGAAGTGTATGAGATACTTTGAATGTAAAGTAAAGCTTGTAAATGCGATCGATCCGCGAAGTGATGAAGGCAGAGACCTCTGTGACGACCTTGCTGCGAAGTGTGAGGATTACTGTGAAAAAAACGCTGGAAAGTTCAGCGGCTGTATAACTTACCTCAGAAGAACAGAGTGCATTTTCCTTATCGGAGGAAACGGCAGTAATACGGTGTTTGAAAGTGAGACCGATAATTTCTGGAATTTACTCGAAATTGAAGGCGAGATATGTAAAAAGAGGGAAATATCTGCAGAAAACGTAAAAAAATCGCTGAGAAATCGCTGCGCAGTTGATACTCCTGATGATATAGACGAATTCATGAAGGTCGACACATTGAGTTATTCACGACTTGATGAGCACATTGTTTCACCGGAAAACAAGGTTGATCTTGAGGAATATGCTAACAATATTTATATGCCTGACCTTGCTGAGGAAGCTGGGCGTATAGAAAACTCACCGCATGACAGATTCATCGGACATCCTGTACACTATCTTATCGAGGGAAATGATACCGAAAGAACGATAACGACGATAGATAATCTCGTTTCTGCACTTATGAAAGCAAACAGATTAGAATCAGGCAGAATAATATATATAAATGAGAAACTTTATTGCAACAACCGCGGAAGTCTTATCGAGCAGGTCTATGACAATATCGGCGGTGGAACGGTATTGATAAGTGTCAATTCAACGCGCAAGGAAAGCGAATTCGCTGACTATTCTGAAAAAATGATCGAAGAGGCTTGCAGATACGCTTTGAAGCACAAAAACGATACACTGACAGTTTTTAACCTCAGAAGGCATGATGTTAAGTCAGAGGAGAAGATAGCTTCATATCTGAAAAATGAGATCATGCTTGTAAACTTCCGGGAGAAGGCTGTTGGATTAGAGGATTGTAAGAATTATCTGACCAGACTTGCTAAGAAAAAAAAGATAAAGGTGACTGACAGACTGTTTGAACATCTTGACGGCTCGGTAGATGCGTATTACATAAACGAGCTTGACGAAATATTCAATGATCACTATAACGAGTACATCAGGGCGAACATTTTTCCAGCCTATGCTTCGTGTGCAAGAACTGAGCGAAAAATAGACGAGGCGGAAGGTGATGCAGCAGATGAGCTTGCTGAGATGATAGGTCTCGAAAACGTCAAAAGCGTTATCAGCAAGGCGGTATCCTTTTTCAAGCTCGATAAGGTGTATAAGGAGCACGGGATAAACGTCGGGAATCCGGCAAGGAGCATGATATTCACCGGTAACCCAGGAACAGCCAAGACTACAGTTGCAAGGCTCGTTGCAAGGATATACCGCGATAACGGATTGCTTCCGAAGGGCTGGCTCGTTGAAGTCGGACGTTCTGAACTCGTTGGTAAGTATGTAGGCTGGACAGCCCCCACTATCAAAGCTGCTTTCAAGAGAGCTAAAGGCTCGGTGCTCTTTATTGACGAGGCTTATTCACTCGTCGATGACCGAGACGGTCTTTACGGTGATGAAGCAATAAATACAATAGTTCAGGAAATGGAAAACAACCGTGAAGACACTGTCGTAATATTTGCAGGCTATCCGGATAAAATGGAAAAATTCCTTAATAAGAACCCTGGGCTCCGCAGCCGTATAGCGTTCCACGTTGATTTCCCTGACTATAACGAGAACGAACTGCTGGATATACTGAGACTTATGGTGAAAAATAAGAGTATGCAGCTCACAGACGAAGCGACTGAAAAGGCTATGAGCATTTTCAAGGATGCAGTGAAGATACACGATTTCGGCAACGGACGCTTTGTACGCAATCTGCTGGAGTCAGCTATTATGAATATGTCGCAGAGACTGGCTGAAAAGGATCTCTCTCATATAAGTGATACACTGCTTACCACGCTTGAAGCAGAAGATATTACTATGCCGCAGATGATAAGTGCAGCCGAGAATAAACAGTGCCGTATAGGTTTTTAGGAGGAATGATCATGAATGCAAAAGAACTGATACTTAAAGCTGATATTGATGAACTTGTCGACTGGATTTGGCAGCACGATAAGAGAAAAGGTTCTGTTACACCTGAATTTCGTCAAGCCCTGAACAAGCTTATCCAGGATATAAGCAAGATCGAGCCTATAAAAACTGATAATTCTATAGCTGCAAAAGAATTTGAGGATCATCACCTTGATGTGTTCGCTGTTGAGCCTGACGGTCAGGATTTCAGCCTTTTATTCGTCAAGTGGGGGGAAGTGCTCGGCTATTCAGTGCCTGACGAGCTCATAGTCAAGCTTGGGATCATCAAACTGGCAGCTGGTCTGCTCTATGAACTGACATGGTTCGGCAGCACTGACGAGGAGAATAACAAGGCGATAGCTGAGTTTGATGAGGAGTGCAGAAAGAACAGCCAAGTTTAAAAAACGACCGCTCCCAGTATTGTGGGAGCGGTCAAAGTAATTATTCTGTTTGATTTTGCAGCTCTTTTATCCTATTTATAAATCTTGCCTTCATTCTGTCTTCGATATCTGTATCTGTTGGCCTGGTGTGTTTTTCCATAGCTTCAAGAAATAGTTTGAAATAAATAGCATCATTATCGTCAAGTTTTAGTTCCTTTTGTTTCTCGTTATAGAAATTGTAGATTTCTTTGTAGCTTATCTGAGTATACTTAAATTTTGTTTTTACGTTATCATCACTAGACTCGCATTCTAAGTATTTTGAATATCGTTCAAGGTTAACATATTCAGGTCTAAAAATTAAACACTTAATCGATTTGGCTATATCTTGTTTCGATTCATTTTCTATATCGTCATCATTAATTATTGAATCGATATACTTGTTTAATTGAGATGTATAATCATTCTTAATTCCGTTGATTCCCGATTTGATTTTGTTTTCAATAATAATTCTCGTATAGCCATCTGAAACAAAAAGATCGATTCGATTTTTTTCTCTGTCTATAGTAAATTTTGTTTTTAATTCTATATCTTTCTTTGCTAAAAATTCTGCGAATAATTCTGGATATTCAGTAAAAAAATAAGCAAACATATTTGAAAATGCGAGTTCATCATCTTCCTTGTGAATTATGTTAAAGAAATTGTCTTTTTTTTCTTGAGCTTCGAATCCATCAGCTTTAGGAAGAGAGAACTCCTCCCATTCAGTATTATTGATTAGTCTTTTTATCGTATTATAATCCTCATTATTATTGTTATTTTCTTTGCTTTCACAGAAATAGCATCGCATCGATTGATTCCTTAGTTTCTTTTTAAAACTATATCTACCTCTATCTTCGTCATTTGAATCAAAGTTAGTTAATAGAATTGGGCAATTAACATCCTTAGGCTTCTTAAGTGATTTTGTTTTGAATGTAACATGGTTTTCGTATAAATCGATTGAACCATCTTTTACAACATTTGTTCCAAATATTTCTTCGAGAGTTTTGTTGCCATATTTTACTTTTTCTCCGTTTTCTTGAACATATTCCATTTTTTCAATATAATAAAGAACCTTAAGTGTTTTTTCTCCGTATCCACACGTTATAAGAAGACTCATATTGCCAACTTGGTTTATGTATTCATTTCCTATTGTCCCGCGTGGTGGAATGTATATATAAATGTTGCCATCATCAGAACGAAAAAAATTTATTGTTTCATGAACTATGTTTTCCCCATACGTTGCATATGAACCGTTGTTCTCATTGAATAAATTGCTAACCATGATTATTCTTTTAGAATCATTCATAATAATACCTTCTTTCTTCAAATATCAACATTATAAACATCGTCGGATTCAATGTTTTATTGCAACTATTATAGCGTAATTCGTGCAAAATGTCAATAGCGTTATAGTGCGATTACGTCTTAAAAACAAGACATTACATCGGTTATAATTGAATTACAGGCTTGACAGCACGCTGTCCGGCTGATATAATCAAGGATAAGGAGATATTATGAAAATACGTTATTCTGAGATACATAATGTGTATGGGATAAAGGTCAAGAACTTTGAGCCTGAAAATCCGATAAAAGGCTATATTCTTGCGCTCCACGGATTCTGCGGAGACATGGAGAGCAGCGTCATCGCTCGTCTTGCCAAGCAAATGACAGCTCACGGCTTTGCCGTTGTTGCATTCAATTTCCCCGGACACGGTTCAAGCAAGGCAGATGAGTATTTCAGCGTACATAACTGCCGGCGTGATATGATAGAGGTAATGAGATACGCAGACAGCTGCTATGCCGTATCCTGCCCGTCAGCTATATTTGCCACCAGCTTCGGCGGATACATAACGCTCCTTAATATGGACGAGATACCGCAGGAAACTGCCATTATTCTGCGAGCGCCAGCGGTGAATATGAAGCGCTCATTCGAGAAATTCATTGACGATATGGAGGCATTCCGCAAAACCGGCTGGCAGGTAATGGGCTTTGACAGAAAGATCAGAGTCCCATACAGCTTTTACAATGAACTGGACAAGAACTGTGTGCTAAACCGTGATTTTCAGCGAAAAATGCTTATTATCCACGGAGATTCTGATGATATCGTACTGCCCGAGGATATGCAGCTGTTTTGCAGCAATAATCAAAGTGCGGAACTGAATATCATCATTGGTGCAGACCATAGATTCAAGGGCAACGGTTATCTGAGACAAATTATCGATATGGCAGAGGAATACATATTGGAGGTGTGTTTATGAATCCTCAAAAGAAGCCTGACATTACAAAAAAGGACAATAAAACTGAAAAAAAGAAAAGGAATAAACCTGTCAGAGGCGACGGAGACAGAGCGTTCCTTATAGAATCGATACTTGAAATATTGAAGGGCTCAAGCCCTGAAAAGCCAGTCAAAAAAGTAGAGATAATCAAACACCTTAAGGAGAAGGGACACTATAATCTTAACAGATCCACCCTTGACAAAAAGTTTAAGGAACTCGAAAAGAAGGGCTATACTCTTGTAAAGCTTGAAGGGAAACGAGGTTTCTACCTTGAGGATAGCAACAGATCCTTTGAAGACTATGAGCTGCGCCTGCTTGCGGACAGCATACTGTATTCCCATATCGCACCTGAGCAGTACACTGCTAGAATAATTGAGAAGCTCGGCGCAATGGGCTCGGATGAATTCTCGGAGCAGATGTCAAAAAGAGCACTGACAGCCAAATTTACGTCGCGTTCAAATAATAAGAATATATTTCTGTACATTGAAGACATCCAGGAGGCAATATTCAAAAATAAGCAGATATCGTGCAATGTGATCGATCATGACTATGATTTTGAACCTGTTAAGAGGTATAAAGACGATATAGTTGTTAATCCGTATGAGCTTGCATTTTCAAACGGAAAATACTATCTGGTCTGCGCACTTGATGGCAGTGACGAGCTAACAATATTTCGTGTTGACAGACTTACAGATGTTCAGCTTCTTGATTCCGCTTGCATAGAAGTCAGTCAGCTGAAGAAGATAAAGAGTGACAAGGGCTTACAAAAATATATAAGCTCGCAGCCTGAGCTTAAAGGCGGTCAGAGGGAGGTCTTCACTCTCATATGCTACCGTGATTCATTAAATAATGTTTATGACGCATTTGACGGTGATCTGCGTATCGCAAATGTTGATGAAGAAAACTATGATGATCCTGAAACTGTAAGGGTATCCGTAGAAACAACTCATGACGCAATGGTAGCATGGGCAATAACGCACGCTGACAGCGTAGTTGTTATTTACCCTCAATCTGTCCGTGAAGAGATCATGCAAGCAATTTTAAACGCTCGGCATACATATTTAAAGACCGGAAAACCTGCTCGTATTCGTTCAAGGCTAGCGTATTCTTTTGATGAAGCGTTGCGTGAAATGAGAATCTCTGGGATAAAAAGACTTGAATATCATGGACAAGGAAAAAAAGGTTTTCCAGAAAAGGTCGATATTGGCAAGTATGATCTCACAGAGATCATCAACTTAACTCTTTGGAGTTGCGATTTAACAGAATGTAGCGTAGAAGTTGATCTACCAGAAGTTAAAGTGATCGTTTTAGATGGAGTTAAAGTGTCAGCAGATTTCTTTGCCCATTTTCCAAATGTTAGTACATTGGCTATTCTTCATAGTTATATTGAAGATCTGACTTTTCTTGCTAAATGCAGGCAAATCATGAAACTGATCATAATTAATTGTAAAACAATAACTGATTTTTCCCCTGTTTATGATTTGGATGATCTTTGCGACTTTGAAACTGACAGCGAGTCTTTTACTGAAAAAGATGTTATTGAATTACGCAAAGCATTTCCTGAGTGTGTAATAAAGCGACACGAACCTAGAAGAAGGGAGTATACTATGGCAACACGTCCGGCATATACCATAATAAATGGTAAGGTAAACTCAATCGACTACGAATTCAAATGGTATGCAGGCTTTTCGCTTGTTCAAAAGCAGCGTTCGATAAACGAACTTCATGAAGCTATTGCAAGACTTGAAGTTAATGCAAAACCGCTTGAAATAAGCACCAAAAGCACCAATGAGCTCGGAGTCAAGCTCAGCGCATTCAACCTGAAACTGAACGGCTATGCACTTGAAAATATCTTTCAGAGCTCCAAGGTCTTCAGGCTTGGCGGACCGTTCCGCGACCTTCTTGAAGTCGAGCCAAAGGAAGCCAAAAAGGACGAGAGACTGTGCCGTCACGGTCCGATTATCGGGTTCAATTATGCCAATCATGATTTCCCGACAGAGCCTAAGACCGTGTTCTACGACTACATCTATATCGAGGCTGTCAGGCAGTCGATAAGTGCTGATGAAATAAGCGGAATATCCTATTTCACGCACTTCACTGACATTGAGTTCAATCCCCAGAAAAGCATCAATACTCAGGCAAGAACAGTTGCTATAATAAAGCTCATGCTTGAGAAATTCGGCGAACTGCCTGATATGACCGTTGAAGAATTCATCGAGTTCCATAAGGCGAACGTTATCGAATGAAAAACAGCCCTCAGATGAGGGCTGTTTTTATATTCAGATCATACAATAAAAATGTATATTTGCAAGCTTCAGAGCTTCATTTCCGGGTATCCGAACGATCCGCTCACCACTCAGTTTTTGCACCGGTGTACCGGGGATAAGCTCGCCGTATTCGTACTCATGTTTTTCAAGATGAATGGTAATTCGTTCCCATTCATCGGGAGTTCCGCCATAATAGATATCCGAAAGTGCAGTGCAGCCTGAGAACGCTCCCGAGGATCTCTACGTAGGAACCGAGAATGATATCAGTGATGTCAGTGCATTCTTTGAAAGCTAGTTTTCCGATCCCCATGACCGGTCTTTCAAGTCCCCATCGGTTGAGCGCTGTTTCTGGTATGTGTATCACTCTGTCAGTGCATCCGTTACGCGAAATTACCTTCAAAGACATCTCTTCCGGATGTACCCACGCAACTGCGATATTGTATTCAAGTCCTTCTGTTACTGGAGTATTCTGAATAACTTCCTTGTACTCGTTATATTTCATCTTTTCCTCCGCTTTCCGCTGCCTTTTTCAGCAGCTTATAGACATAGTTGTTGAAATACTTATCGTCTGTGGGAGGAATCCCGAGGCGTTCCCGCGCAAATACTCCGACTGCTCTTGAACGCGAGAAGCCTGCAAAGCAGTGTATGAGCAGCGTATCGACGTTTTTGTTTGCCTCTATGAAATCAACTATCTGCTTTGCCTGTTTGGGAGTCATGCGCTTCAGTCCGCGCTCAGGTCTTTCAATATCGTCGAAATACAGCGTCAGGACAGCCTTGCAGTATTCGTTCTCTTTCAGTTCAAATCCGAAGCCTCCGCTTACAGTGTCCTGAATGGATATGGCAGCGTAAGTATCGGTATTCTCAGGATATTCAGTCACCCCCGGCTCACAGAAATGGCTCATAACGTATCTCAGAGCCTCTCTTGCAGACATGACAATTACATTCGGTTTATTCATCAATATATCTCCTTTTCTCAGAAATAAGCCATATATAGTCGTTTACACTTTTTACCTCTGTGCTTGTACAGATTCAGTATAAGAGCGTATCCCTTATATACCTTCTCGGTCAGTGGCATGAGCGCATATTCAAGCTCTGATTCCGGAAGAAATATTGCTGTACTATTATTTGAAAAGCTAACAAAATTGTTGTGAGAGTATTCGCAGATATCAAAATGAAACGTTTCAATATCTTGAAAAGAAGGTTTGATTCCATCCGGAAAAATGATTATTGTTCCGGATAACAGATCTGCTTTCTGCTTCAGCATAGCGTTCATTATTAGCATATACTCTTTGCAGCTGCCGTCAGTGTGCAGGTGTTTAAGCATTACCTGACGATCCTTCACCCCCTTTCTGCCAGACGGAACAAATATCAGCCTGTCGCAGAGCTTTTCATAATTGTGCATACTGCCCTCCTTATCAGAACCTCTGGCAGTAAACGCCTGCAAAGGCTCCTGCCATTATCACAGCATTATTCAACTCAGGACGCCCTTCTGTCAGCTCATAAGCCTTATCAAGGCATTTCTCGTAAAGCTCTCCCGGCACCGGCCTTCCGTTGTACGGACGAACAGTTTCAATAAGAGCGTATACAGCAAGGCACAGCATATTCACGGGATCGTTTTCAGTCGTTGGTATGTATTTGTCAATATTCCAAAGCTTCTCTAATTCAGGCAGCACCTCTTTGTTCGGATAATTCTCAAACAAACAATGCAGTACCGTCATATTCTCACAATGTCCCCAGTTTATCAGCGAACCGGTATAAAGGTAAGCAGTATATATGCAGGCTTTTTCAAGCTCGTTGCCGTTCCATAAATCATTTTCTCTCATCATTTCGATGAACTGTGCTAAATGGTCGATATATTCCTTGTCAATTATACTTATGTAATCGTAGATAAAACGTCTCGGAAGCTGATAAAACTTCGGTACATATCCGTTATTTTCGGCAAGGTATTCCTCGGCTTTTTTCATTCCAAGAAATGCACCCTTCATACCGGGATCATAGTATTCCTGACCTTTAGTATCTGGCTTGTAAAACTCATAATACTCACGCTGTATTGTCCGATAGTTTTTATATTTTTTAGGTATAGGCTTTTCACCGACAGTTATTCCATCAATACTGTTATATCCAAATCTGTTTCCGTAATAATCATACATTTCGTAATTACAATGTTCTATGTAATTCCTGTTGCTGCCAGAATGACCATACATCTCATAATAACAGTCTTCTATGTGACCACCTCCGAAATATCCCTCATCGTTTCCTTTAAAACTTGACGGATCAGCTATTTCCGGAACTGCATAGAACTGTACATATTCTATATCGTCCATATCGGGAATAACAACGTTTTCAAGATTAGTCTCAAGGTGAAATAGAAGTTTTATACAACTTTTTAGTATAACTGTACACTGACGATTCGAGAAAAAATCTACGCTGCCAAAACCATCAATGCGCTTTCCTGTGATAATATCTGTGATCTGATCAAACATTATTTTGAGCATTCTTTTACAGTAGTCCATAGGATCAAGTATATGGAGCAATGAATTACTTATCTGGGTATATTTTGCCCTTATCTGTCTGCGAACATATTCGTTCTCAGGCTCTGTATCACATTCAAGATCCAGATCGTAGCACTGAGCTATCTCATATGCAATGTTGAGAGCCGCATTGTATCTGTCATTGTGAACAACAAGAATTGTATCAATGTTGAAGCTTCGCTCGCATAAACGTATGATGCTGTCAGCCTGACTTATATTGAAGTCTAAGCACTCTTCGTCTACTGCAAGATTGAGTATCTCTTTACGTTTTTCATTTCTGCTTAATGATTCGGGGATGTCCCTGGTCTTTTCGGATAAGTAAATGACAGCATATTCTCCTGTTATCCTATTAAGCTCAGTTTCAGCCTCGTTGATATCTATTACTCTGATCTCTTTCATAATAATACCTCCGTGTCTTTTTTTACATTATAGCATGAGTAATGTCTTAAAAATAAGACATTGCATCGAAGGCTATTTCTGTCAGCGGATTTGCAGGTAGTTCTTGTATTTATCGGGAAGTTCCGAGCGCCTTTCAGTTAATCCGTCAATGCTGTTATAGCTGAAATGAAAGCCGTAGTAGTCGTAGATCTCAAAGCTGTAATAATCTAAACCTATACTACTGTAATCATAATTATAGAACAAACCGTTATCATTTTCCTCAAAGCTTGACGGGTCAGCTATTTCTGGGACACCATAGAACTGTACGTATTCGATATCGTCCATATTCGGGATAATAATACTTTCCAATTCTGTTTCTGTGTCAAAATGTAGTATTGTTCCATTATTTAGGCATATATAGCAGCACCGGTTGATAAAGAAATCATATGCGTTGTATCCTTCTATTCTTTTGCCTGCAATTACATCACTTAACTGCCTGAACATTATTTCGAGCATCATTTTGCAGTAATCCATAGGTTTAAAAACATGGAGCAGCGAGTAGCTTATCTGAGTGTGTTTTGCTCTTATCGCTGTTCGGATCGCTTCATCATCAGGCTCTGGTTCGTTGTTAAGATCAAAATCAGTATTATAACATAGAGACAGTTCGTATGCTATATTGCTTGCAATGTGATATGTTGTATCATAGACGATATAGACCGTATCCGTATGTATATTACGCTCACAGAATCGAATTATCATATCTGCCTGCCATATATGAAAATTTGTGTCGTCTTTATCTATAGGCATCTCGAAGAATTCTTTTCCATGGTAATATGAAGAGACCCACACATCCCAGCTGTTTTCCTCTTGAAATAAACATACAACCGAAAAGCTTTTAGCTAGGTTATTCTTCAGTATTGCGCTTTCGTTTACTCCGATAATCTTTATACACTTCATAGCAACCTTCCTTCCATATATCTATTATATCATGAGCAATGTCTTCATATTAAGACAAATCAATATAAAAAGGCGCCTACCAACAATAATCAATATGTGCAGAATACTTTAGTATTAATCAGAAATAGATATTCATGTTTTCCCTATATTCCTCACAGGCATTATTAAACCACAAATCAAATATCTCAATCGAGATACTGGCAAAATTCGAACATCCTGCGTGATGAGGCAATGGTATGCAAAGAGCCCCATTACGTGATATATCACCTGTGTATGGTTATGCTCCATTCCCTGACGAAAAGAAGTCAATGGGGATACCCGTCCTGTGGATCATCAATAATACGAAACCGGCAAGACTTATCATGGACTTGACAAGCTGTGCCTGAACAATATCATTCAGGACAACACCTACATGAAGGACTACCTTGCCTATACACTGATGTACGATTTCGGGGTTGATGCACCTCTTTATGCCTATATCACGGTCAACGGTGAGGACTGGGGACTGTATCTTGCTGTTGAGGCTATTCGATGATGAGGAATACACCGAGCAGTATCATGAGCTTTTCAGCGAGTTCCTTGACAGCGTGGATTTTGAAAAGCTTGTGGCAGATACCGCAGAGCTTATCGACAAATACGTTGAGAAAGATCCCACAAAATTCTGCACCTACGACGAGTTCAAG
>ODAI012074098.1_pt1 | contig 17397 bp, 16 predicted proteins | sample 1539321 | NCBI WGS metagenome assembly ODAI01 (sample SAMN02144231, study PRJEB22623) | gut metagenome | biome: sheep rumen | host: Ovis aries | place: New Zealand | reverse complement strand
GGGCCGGAAGGCAATATTGAATATCTCATGTATATCCGGAAGAAAGAGGGCGATACAACCGATGAGGCGAATGCCTCCGGCGAGACCAAAGAAGAGAAACCGGTAATCAGCCCCGAGCAGATCAAGGCACTGGTGCAGGCATCTCATGACATGCTGGACCGGAAATAAATATAGGAGTTTTTATGGAGCGCTTTTATATCATCACAAATATAAAGAAAGACCCCGACCAGTCTTTTACTAAGAAAGTGATGGACTATCTTCTCCTCCACGGGAAGAAGTGTTTTGTGATCCCTTCGGACGCATATGAGAACAGGAGAAGAATATCGACGAAACTTGATCCCGAGACGGACTGTGTCATCGTGATCGGAGGAGACGGATCCGTCATCCGCGCGGCACATCTGACGCTGGGCAGCGGTGTTCCGATCCTTGGCATCAATCTCGGCACACTCGGATATCTGGCCGAAGTAGAGAGGAGCAATTGGCAGGAGATGCTGTCCCTCCTTCTGAACGAGGCCTATATCATTGAGCCCAGGCTCATGCTCGAAGGAAGAATGATCGGGCGGGGCGGCCAGGAGGAGGCGGACGGCCGTATCCTTCATGCGCTCAACGAGGCGGTCATTGTGAGAAACAGCGCATTTCGAGTGCTGAACTTCAACGTGTACGTGGACGGGCACCTTCTCAATAATCTCGATGCCGACGGGATCATCATCGCGACCGCTACCGGGTCGACCGCATATAACATGTCCGCCGGCGGGCCACTCGTGGAGCCCAAGGCGCAGCTGATGCTCCTGACCCCGATCTGCCCCCACACGCTCAACACGAGAAGCGTAGTCTTGTCGGCTGAGGACACGATCGAGATCGAAATGGTGCGGACAACGAGAAACGAGGAGATCAAGGCAGAGGCCGTATTTGACGGCGGCAGCAGTTTTCCGCTTCAGTATGGCGACAGGATCGAGATCCGCAGATCCGAAGAGGTGACCAACGTGGTCAAACTCAGCCATAAGAGCTTTTTGAGCACGCTGCACAAGAAACTGTCATCTTAGATCCTTCTGCCGGGCATGATCAGGCACAGGACAGTTTGACGCAAGAACGGGGAAAAGAATGAAAAAGAGCAGACACGAAAAGATTCTGGAGATCATTGAGAACAACGAGATCGAGACACAGGGAGAATTGGCCGAAATGCTGCGCGCCGGCGGATTTAAGGTGACGCAGGCAACGGTCTCCAGGGATATCAGGGAGATGGGCCTTGTCAAAGTCGCCGCGTCGGGCGGCCGGCAGAAATATGAGGCGGCGAGACCGGCCAATGAGGAACAGAACAGGTTCATACGCGTGCTGAGGGACAGCGTACAGTCGGTGGACCGGGCGCAGAATCTTCTCGTGATTAAGACGGGTTCCGGCATGGCGATGGCAGCAGCAGCGGCGCTCGATCAGCTGGAACTGCCGGAAGTTGTAGGGTGCATAGCAGGTGACGATACGATCATGGCAGCGGTGAGGACAGTGGAAGACACGGCTTTCCTGATGGAGAAGATCCGTCATATGCTCGGAGAGGCATAAGATCCTGAGAAAGGAGGAAGGCAGATGCTGCTGAGTTTACATGTAAAGAATCTGGCACTGATCGAAGAAGAGGAAGTCACTTTTACGGACGGCCTCAATATTTTGACCGGTGAGACGGGAGCGGGCAAATCGATCATCATCGGATCAGTGAACCTGGCGCTCGGGTCCAAAGCGGACAAGTCGATCATAAGGACCGGGGCGGAATATGCCCTGATCGAGATGATCTTTACGGTCGACAATGAGAGGCAGCTGCAAAGGCTGGAAGAGATGGACCTGCCCGCGCCTGAGGACGGGACGATCCTGATCAAACGCAAAATACTGCCCGGCAGAAGCGTGTGCAGTGTAGGCGGAGAGTCGGTGACGCTCCGTCAGCTGCGCGAGATCGCGGAGCTCCTGATCGATCTATACGGACAGAGGGAGAACCAGAAGCTCCTGCGCAGAGAGGCACAGCTGCAGACGGTGGATGATTATGCCGGTGAAGCAGTGCAGACTCTGAGGGAGAGTGTCAGCGAGAGCTTTAAGAAATGGAGATCTTTGAAGCAGGAATGGGAGAAGGATGATCTGGACGACTCCGCCAGGAGAAGGGAAGCGGATCTGCTCTCTTATGAGTGCAGAGAGATCGAAGAGGCGGCCCTCAAAGAGGGGGAGGACGAAGAGCTGGAGAATCGTTACCGCCTGATGGAAAACTTCAGAAAGATCAGTGAAGCGGCCGGACAGGCCGGCTTTTGGACAGGCGGCAGTGAGCAGAGCGCGGAGGAGGCAGTCGACAGAGCGTCCAGAGAGCTCTCTTCGGTGTCCGGCATAGATCCGCGTCTGGATCAGCTGACGGATGAACTGGCGCAGATCGAGAGCATGATCTCGGATTTTAACAGGTCCCTGAATGATTATGTGCGGGATCTGACCTTTGACCCCTCGGAATTTGAGGAGATCCAGGACAGGCTCAATCTGATCAACCGACTCAAGGACAAGTACGGAAGAAACCTGTCTGACATCGAGGCGGCGCTTGAAGAGCGGCAGGAGAGGCTCTCTTTCCTCGAGGACTACGAAAACAGGAGAAACAGGCTCAGGAAAGACATCGACGCGGAATATGAAAAGCTCCTCAAGCTGTGCGGGGAACTGAGCGAAGCGCGCAGGGCAGCCGCAGTCCGCTTTGCCGCGGGGCTCAAGGAGGCACTGCAGGATCTGAACTTCCCGCAGGTCGAATTTGAGAGCAGGATGCAGTCGGGGGAGGAATACCTCACGGAGAGCGGATATGACAAAGTTGTATTCTACATCTCTATGAACCCCGGCGAGAGCATGAGACCGCTCGACCAGATCGCCAGCGGCGGCGAACTGTCCAGGATCATGCTCGGCATGAAGACAGTGTTTGCCGGCAAAGACGATATCTATACGTTCATTTTCGACGAGATCGACACCGGGATCAGCGGCAAGACGGCGTGGAAAGTGGCAGAGAAGATGAAGAGACTGGCTAAGGACCATCAGATCCTGTGCATAACGCATCTGCCGCAGATCGCCGCCATGCAGGACAGCCATTATTCCATCGCCAAGGAGAGCGTCGGAGGCCGGACAATGACACATATCACAAGACTGTCGGAGAACGAGAGTGACTGCGAGGTGGCCAGACTCCTCGGATCGGACAGGATCACGCAGGCGGCGCTTGAGAATGCCAGAGAGATGAAGAAGATGGCGCTCAGCGGGAAAGGACAGTCATGATGAGCACCCGCAGTGATGTAGAATACATTGTCAATAAGATCCTGAGCGGATTCACCGTCACAGATGTCGAAGAGATCCCCAAGATCGATCTGTACATGGATCAGGTGCTCACTTTTCTGACCGAACGTCTCAGGAGGACAGCGCGGAAATCGGACGCGGACAAGCTCCTGACCAAGACGATGGTCAATAACTATGTGAAGAACAAGGTGATGATCCCTCCGGTCAAGAAAAAGTACGGCAGGGATCATATTCTGCTGCTCATGGTCATCTACTACATGAAGAGCTTTCTCTCCATTGACGATATCCGCCGGATCGTGGGGCCTGTCTCGGACAAGTATGCCCGCCCGACGACCAAATCGGCTGAGCAGCATTTCGGGAAGAAACACCGCTATTCCATGTCGGATGTCTACACGGAAATATTCCGCTATGTCAGCGGAGATGTGGAGCGCTTTCCGGAAGAAGTGGAGAAGATCCTCAAGGAGTCGGACCAGGCCTTTACGGAGGCGCCCGAGGAGGACAGGGAGATGCTGCGGCGGTTCAATGTGATCTGCCAGCTCAGCGCCGACATCTATTTGAGAAAGCTCCTCATTGAAAAGCTCCTCGATGAGACGCCCGGGACCGGGAAATAGTGAAAGCAAGTATAAAGGAGTCACGTTTTGTATGTCCATTTACGACACATTAAATAAAGAACAGGCAGAAGCGGTGAGGCATACGGAGGGACCTGTGCTGATCCTTGCGGGTGCCGGCAGCGGCAAGACAAGAGTCATTACCCACAGGATCGCTTATCTCCTGGATGAATGCGCGGTCAATCCGTGGAATATCCTCGCCATCACTTTTACCAACAAAGCCGCGGGAGAGATGAGGGAGCGCGTGGACAAACTCATCGGGTTCGGCGCGGAAAGCGTCTGGATCTCCACGTTTCACTCCATGTGCGTCAGGATCCTCCGCCGACATATCGATCTGATGGGCTATGAGCCCTCGTTTACCATTTACGATACGGACGACCAGAGATCCCTGATGAAAGAGATCTGCAAATACCTGAAGATCGACACCAAGGAGCTCCGGGAGAGAACGATCCTATCTGAGATCTCCTCAGCCAAGAATGAGCTCATTACGCCTCTGCAGTACCGCGAGGAAAATGCGGGCCTGAGTTTCAGGAACCTGCGGATCGCGGATGCCTATGAGGAGTACCAGAAAAGGCTGCACAAGAACAATGCGGTGGATTTCGACGATCTTCTGATGCTGACAGTGCAGCTGTTCCATTCACACGACGAAGTGCTGGCAAATTACCAGAACCGCTTCCGGTATATCATGGTGGACGAATACCAGGACACCAACAATGCGCAGTTCGAGCTGGTCAGGCTCCTGGCGGACCGGTACAGAAATCTGTGCGTGGTCGGAGACGATGACCAGTCTATCTACCGGTTCCGTGGAGCCAACATCCGCAATATACTGGATTTTGAAAAAGTATACCCCGATGCCCTGGTGGTCAAACTGGAGCAGAATTACCGCTCCACACAGAACGTGCTGGATGCGGCGAACGCCGTGATCGGCAATAATACAAAGCGCAAAGCGAAGTCCCTTTGGACAGACCGGGGACAGGGGACCAAGATCCATCTGCGCCGCTTCGGCACAGGAAGAGATGAAGCGGAGTTCGTGGCAGACGATATAGAGCGCAAGATGCGGGAAGACCGCCATCTTGGGTATAAGGATTTTGCCGTGCTCTACAGGACCAATGCCCAGGCGCGCGTGCTGGAAGAGCGGTTCGTGCTCGCCTCCATCCCCTACAATGTGGTCGGCGGCACCAATTTCTACGACCGCAGGGAGATCAGAGATATGATCGCCTATCTGAAGACCGTAGAGAACGGGCAGGATGAGATCGCAGTCCGGCGTATCCTGAATGTGCCGCGGCGGGGGATCGGCCAGACGACGATCGGAAGGCTCTCCGATTATGCGCTCAGCCGCGACATCACCTTCTTCGAGGCCATGCGCAGCTGCAGGAATATCACATCTCTGGGCCGCGCCTCAGCCAAAATAGAGAGCTTTGTCAATATGATCCTGGAGATGCGGGAGTTCGCGCAGGACCACGATCTGCCGTCGCTGCTTCGCCACATCATTGAGGTGACGGAGTATGAATCCTATCTCAGAGACGGAGATGACGAGGACGCCGATGACAGGATCTCAAATGTAGACGAACTGGTCTCTAAGATCACGGACTATGCGCAGACTGCGGAGGAGCCCACGCTTTCCGGCTTCCTCGAGGAAGTGGCCTTGGTCGCGGATATCGATGAGGCGGAGAGCTCGCAGGACAAAGTGCTGCTGATGACGCTCCACAGTGCCAAGGGCCTTGAGTTTTCACACGTCTATATCACCGGAATGGAGGAGAATCTCTTCCCCAGTGCAATGGCGCTGGACAGTGAGGACGATGAAGCGGAGGCGGAAGAGAGACGGCTTGCCTATGTGGGGATCACAAGAGCCAAGGATGACCTGACGCTGACCTGCAGTGCATCCCGCATGAACCGCGGGGAAGTGCAGTATAATCCGATGAGCAGATTTGTATCGGAGATCCCGCAGGAGCTGTTTGACCAGGAGGTCTCTGACAGAGCCGCATTCAGGAGAGATCCTTTTGAAGATGAACCGTTCGGGAGAACTTCGTTCGGGAGAGAGTCTTTTGGAAGAGAGTCGTTTGGGAGAGAGTCGTTCGGAAGAGAGTCGTTTGGGAGAGAGTCGTTTGGGAGAGAGTCGTTCGGGAGAGAGTCGTCCGGCCAGAGGTCTTATGACCGCGGCGGTGCCGGCGACCCTTTCGCAGACAGCAGCGCGGGCAGGAGCGGGTCTTCCCGCCCGAGACTGAAAGCAGTATACAGGAAACCGTCCACAGACGACGCCAAAAAGCCTTATATTGCTAAAGCATCCGGTGGCGGTAAGTCCCTGTCATCACTGAAGAAGGGGATGCCTTCCGCGCCCTCGAAACCGGACTATCAGGTCGGGGATCGTGTGCGCCATGTCAAATACGGAGCAGGTATTGTGAAAGACCTGGAACCCGGGCCCAGGGATTATAAGGTCACCGTGGTGTTCGATGAGTTCGGACAGAAGATCATGTATGCGGCTTTTGCCAAGCTGGTCCGAATCTGAATTGTGTTCGCAGAGTCATCAGACTCTTATTCAGAATAGTCTTGTTCTAAAACTCGTCAAACTGACATGTGAAACTGTGGAAATCAGATCATGTTAGTGATATATTTATAGTAGAAGCAAATTACAAACAGCCAATGTCGGTATCAAATATTGGGAGGAACTGCATTTATGGCAAGAGACAGATTTCAGGAATTGATCGAGGTAGTAAGAGAAGGCAACAAGAAGAAAAATCCCGTACTCGTGATCCTCGCTGTGATCGGGGCGATTGCAGCAGTCGCACTCATTGCATACGGTGTTTATCGTTTCCTTACACCGGATTACTTTGATGACTATGATGACGACGACGATTTCGATGACGACGATTTCGACGATGATTTTGAGGATGACTTCGAGGATGAGGAGGAAGCAGTTCCTGCCGAGGCCTGATCGGGAGATTCAGCCAGTTCAGTAAACAAGAGTAAACGGAGAGGCAGTCCGGTGTGAGCCGGGCTGCCTCATTGCGGTATTGACATAGAAACAGGGAGGAGCTGCACTTGAAAAAAGGTGATCTGATCGAAGGAATTGTCCGCGAAGTCAAATTTCCGAACAAAGGGATCGTTGAAACAGAGGATGGAATCTGCGTTGTCAAAAACGCGATCACCGGACAGAAGGTTCAGGCTCGCGTGAATAAAAAAAGAAAAGGAAAGGCGGAGGCCGCGCTCATAAGTGTTCTTGAGAAGTCACCCCTGGAGACGGAATCGCCCTGCCCCGTATTCGGTATCTGCGGCGGCTGCACTTTTTTGTCTCTTCCCTATGAGGAGCAGTGCGGGATCAAAGAGCGGCAGGTCAGGGAGCTGTTGGCTGAGGCGCTTCCTGATGACGCGGATATGAGCTGGTTCGAGGGTATACTGCCGAGTCCCGATCTATACGGATACCGCAACAAAATGGAGTTTTCCTTCGGCGATTCCTACAAGGACGGCCCCCTTGCGCTCGGCATGCACAAGCGGGGAAGTTTCTATGATATCGTCAATGCAGACTGCTGCGCCATCGTGGATGAGGATTACAGAAAAATCGTGAAGTCGGTGCGGGAGTATTGGGAACAGAAACAGGCTCCTTTCTTCCACAGACTGCGGCATACCGGTTATCTCCGTCATCTCCTCGTGCGCAAAGCGGTGAACACCGGAGAGATCCTGATCGATCTGGTGACCACATCGCAGCAGCAGTATGATTTGGAGGAGTTCACACAGATGCTCCTGTCTCTTGATCTCGACGGGACCATTGCCGGAATCCTGCACACAGTCAACGATGCAGTGGCGGATGTCATTAAAGATGACGGAACTAAGCTGCTTTACGGAAGAGAGTATTTTACCGAGACACTATTGGGACTGAAGTTTAAGGTCACACCTTTTTCCTTCTTTCAGACCAACAGCAGAGGCGCCGAGGTCCTGTATGAAACAGCGAGAAAGTTCCTGCGCGAATCCGATATGAAAAAAGGAGTCGTCTACGATCTCTATTGCGGGACCGGCACGATCTCCCAACTGATGGCGCCCGTCTCCGATAAAGTGATCGGCGTTGAGATCGTGGAGGAAGCGGTGGAAGCGGCCCGGGAAAATGCGCTCCGCAATCAGATCAGTAATTGCGAATTCATTGCCGGCGACGTGCTGCGGGTCCTCGATAAGATCGAGGAGAAACCGGATCTCATCATACTGGATCCGCCGCGGGACGGCGTCCATCCCAAGGCGCTGCCCAAGATCCTCTCTTACGGGGTGAACCAGATCCTGTACATCTCCTGTAAACCCACAAGCCTCGCGCGGGATCTCCCTGCGTTTCTGGAGGCGGGTTATCAGCCGGTGCGAGGCGTCTGCGTGGACCAGTTTCCCTGGACGGCAAACGTTGAGACCGTTTGTCTACTAACACACGATGTAGACCCCAAAACGGAAGATGACCACAATATGTAGTAAATAAGCCGTTTTTCGCTAAAAACAGAGGGATTCACGCCATCGGGGCAGTTCATGCTCCGGGTGGTGGGGACTCCTCTTTCTGTATGTGGGAACTTATCCACTTTCGAGAAATAGCAAGGTTTAGGCTACGCTTCTACTATTTGGTAAAAAAGACCCTTTTTCTGTTTGTGCGAAATGATCAAGAAGCAAGGTTGAGGCTAATAAACGGTTTATGATAAAAACGAGAATAGGAAACTGTTAAATTGTGGCAGAGTTGAAGCTAATACACTGCTGTCACGGACATAAAAGGGGAAATGTTAGGGACCATCAAAAATTGCCTTAGGGTTACTTTCCTTTCTAAGTTCGTATTTAAAGTTGTTGATATTGGAATGGCTTTTTACTCAAATCTTTTTACTGGTGCAAATAGTTTAAAAGGATTTATAATAAAAAAAGCTTATGGTTTAGTTGGAGATTTAACGGGTTATGGTGATATATTAGGTTTCTTCGATTCGCACATAATTAATTTAGTTACTGGAGAAGAGACTACTGGTTCTATGACTTTATCAGATGTTATATCTAATATACCAAAGTTTATAGCTTGGTTATTAAAAGGTGTGGTTCCTGAAAATGTTACTGAAGTGTCTGAAGTTTCAGCATAAAAGAAAGGTAAGTGATTGTATATGGATAATAATTTTATTGAAGTTTGGCGTGCTGCTTATAAAAAAATGGTTGCTGATACTATAAATGCTATAGCGTTAGTAGAAGAACAATATATTAAACCTTATATAATTAAGGAGATGGAAAATCCTTCTTTATTAGTTAGGTTTGGGGCTTTTTTGGATAAGTATGTTGCAAGAGCTAGTGATGAACAAAGGAAAGAATGGGAAAAAGCTAGTTATAATAATCTTATACATGGTATTGATAGTAACTTTCATTATTTGGATTTCGCTAAAAGGGATAATCCTTCTAAAGCGAAAGAAATTCAAGGTTTTATAGTATTTAATGTTGGTATTTTGCGTATGAAAGCTGCTGCAAATATTAGTTCTAAACAAGCATTATTATCTGATTTAAAGATCTTTTTTGAGATATATAAAGAAAATCCTCAAATAAGTGATTTTGATGCAATGATTTTATATATGGCGAAGGCTGAGGTAATTGAACACTTAAATTATTTATATGATATTCCGCAGGAAATTAGAGATAATATTAATCTTAATTTGGATGAAAATTTGAAGACTTTTGTTGAACAATATGCTAAGGATTACTTGCAAGAAGAAATTTCTTTGGGAGGTATGAAGCATGGATAATAATAAGCTTACGTTTAAAACAGATACTGGAGAAGAACTAAGTTTTGATATAGTTGCTATTGCCACTGGTTCTGACGCGCATAGGGGTGCCCAGCGTCACTGATGTCAGACATTACTCCATATCTGACATCAGCTCGCGAAGAGTATTCCAGGATTTCCGGGCCTCTTCGCTCTTCGAGAGTTCTTCCATCTCTGCACCGACTCCGGCGTCCTCAAATCGGCCCCTGACCGACTCATAGTCGTCAAATGCGCCGTCAATCAGATCTGCAATTTCTTCTTCATAGAAATTATGCCTGACCACCTCTTTCTCTTCATTGCTGAGACTGTTCCAGGCTTCACTGAAAGCAGCTTTACGTGCAGTTTCTTCAGTATCCGAGATCTGATGATCTGCTGCAAAAGAGAGAATCTCCTCCGCAGTTTGTGCAGCTTTCAGTGACGAACCGGCAGCGCCGATCTCCATATTGATAAGAGGCTTGAATACGTTATCTACATAGTCGGTGGAAGGAATCTCGTCCGCATAAGTGCGCCCGGACTGAGCCGGCGCATCAGTACCGCTTCCGCCGCACCCTGTCGCAGATAAGGCCACCATCACCAATGTCATGATCATTGCGATTATCTTTTTCACTAGTTCTTCCTCCTGTAGTGTTCCTGTTAAGAGAGTACATTATGCTTTATGGGGACCGCCCGCTCAGCCATCGCCTTCTCGATTTCCTCAGAGCTCCAGCCTGCTCTCTCCATGCCTGTCGGGCAGTTCGGTGAAGAGAGGGAGCAGTTGCTGCGGCAGCCTCCGCAAAAACCATAGATCTTTTCCTCTGAATTTGGATTTATTTCGCTGCCCATTGTCATCTCCTTTAATTCCATGGTTAATTCCATTTTCCCTAATTATACCACGGGTATCTGCAAACTGCCTCGGAGATCTATTTTTAGAAATCTTTTTATGGAGATCTTTATATAGTATGATATTATTTGTTGGAGACGCCCAGCTGGGAGAGTTTCCATCCTGGAGAATGGATTGGGACAAGCTGGCCGCGCTGGCCGACAAAGTGCGCGGACTGGACGTGGACGTCGTGATCGACGGACATTGGAAGCCGTACACGAAAGAACAGTATCTGGCGGAGATTGGGTAAGCGCCCAAAAGGTCAATATGACCTCGGCCAATACAGCCCGGCATATCATATATCACTGACAGTATTTGAGAAAGGACAGAAAGGATAGAGTATGTCTTTGGAAAAAGCAAAGAAGTTTTTGGAAGCGAAAGGGTTTTCGGACCGCGTAATTGAGCCGGAAGTCTCAACGGCGACAGTGGAACTTGCTGCTGCAGCGATCGGTGTTGAACCGGGCAGGATCTGCAAGTCACTTTCATTTGTCATCGATGAGAGGCCGATCCTGATCCTCGCCGAGGGAATGGCGAGAGTGGACAATCGAAAATACAAGGAGCAATTCGGCAAGAAGGCGAAGATGATCTCCCGCGACAAGGTAGAAGAGTATATTGGTCATGAAGCGGGCGGCGTGTGTCCCTTCGGCGTCAATGAGAATGTGGAGATCTATCTGGATGAAAGCCTGAAGCAGTGGGATGTGGTATATCCGGCAGCAGGGAATGCCAACAGCGCGGTCAGACTCACCCTTGAGGAGCTTGAGAAGATTGTAAATGCCAAGGGATGGGTCGACGTTTGCAAGTAGAGTAAAATAATAAAAAGACCGTTACTCCATTCATCGGGAGTGACGGTCTTTCTTTTGACTAATCTGTTTCCTCAGAGCTTTCCGCGGACGGGGGGATTGCATTCAGGGGCTCCTCCGGCTCAGGAGCTTCCTCCTCATCCCGGGATTCCTCCGGCTCAGGAGTGCTTTCTTCCGTTTCTTCCTGCGGCGCTTCTTCGGAGGACGCTTCCTGCAGATCTTCTTCCTCCTGCGACTCCTCTTCCTGCGGCTCCTCTTCCTGCGGCTCCTCTTCCGGCGACTGCGCCTGTTCTTCCTCCATGATCATTTCAGCGGGATCTGGCCGTGCAGAGGCGGGCCTGGCAGATGCCTTCCCCATACCGAACCCTCCTTCGGGAGAAGAACCTTGGGACGGTATGTCAAATTCCCCTTCCTGGTCTATTGTCTCGAACTCATAATTGTCGGGATTACCGGAATAAAAATCATGGATCGGGGTGATCGCAAAGGATGTCGCATCTTTGATCAGGAAGGTCGATAAATCGATCTTATCGCCCCAGCTGAAGCTGATCCGCCATTCATTCTCATCCGTTTTGGTCACAAAGTAATAAGAGGGATCAACATTGTTTACCTGGACTTTCAAGTCATATTGACTGATCGTAATATCGCCTGAATACCCATAAATGCAGTTGGAGGTCAGGACAATCTCCACCGGATTGACAGTCAATGTGCCATATTCCAGCGTGACGGAGTAGTTGTTCGGATTCACACCCTTCCATTCGACATTGCATGTATTAGGGGAACTCCCGACGTTCGTGACGGAACCGGTCACGGTAATTCGGGGACCCTGGCCATTAACCCAGGGATCCGAGGGAGACAGTTCATAGCTGTCGTAAAACAGTGTCTCACCATCGTAGACCTTTTCATCAGAACCGGTAGTGATCGTAACTTTTTTGGGTGTCACTTCCAGAATGCCGGGCTCCTGAGTGATTGTGTAATTATTGGGGTTCGTATCGCCCCAGTCGATCGTGTAAGGGTTCTCTGCTGTTCCTGCATTTGTGATCGTCCCGGTGGCAGTGACAGTGAGGCTGTCCCCTTCAATAAGCCCTTCAATGCTCACCGCATCAGAGCCGTTAAGCGGTTCCCCGTCATACTCCTTGGAGGCGCTGGCCGTGATCGTCAGCTGGGCCGGGTCGATCCTAAAGGCATTGTTGATAAATGTGATCTCATAGTTACCCTCTTTTCCTTCAAGGAAAGTGCTCTCCGGTTCAAGAGTGTGGGAGCCGGCATCTGCGTATCCTTTGCCGCTCAGCTGAAGTTTCGCATCGCCGGGCAGGATATAGGTAAAGGAATATGTTCCTCCCAGTTCCACGTCAGATTCCCAATCGACGGGTTCCACCGGCTCGTCCGCCCCTTCATAGGATGCCAGTACCCACTCCGGGAAATAGGGGTATCCGTCATATTCAAATACCGGTGTGATTTCTTCGCCGTCTACTTCCTCACCTTCTTCGCTGCTAAAGCCCAGATCGAATTCGACCGGGAGCGGATGCACGGTCAAAATACCGCTCTGCGTGGTCACATCGGTAAACCGGCTTGTTACGTCGTTTCCGTCTGCGTCATAGATGGTGTAGGAATCGATGGTGTTGGCGCTGCTTCCGGCGTCTGTCCGGCTGCCGGAGACGACGGCGCTGACCGTGAATCCGGAAGGCAGACCTTGAACAGTGAACGAACTGTCAGTCAGGGGAGTGCCGTCGTAGGTCTTCTCTGCAGATGCTGCTGTCAGGGTTACAGCGCCCTTTTGTGCCGTCACCCGCAGAGTGCCGAGATTCTCAGTGACACTGTAGTTGCTGCTGTCAGCAGAATCCCAGCTGATCGAGTAAGTGTTTGGTGTAGAACCGACATCCGTAATGGAGCCGTTGGCTGTCACTGTGGCGGTTTCTCCGTTTACGAGACCGGAAATGGAGGCTTCGGAGTTTGTCAGAGGACTGCCGTCATACTCCTTTTCAGCAGAGCCTGTGGTCACACTGACGGACGCGGGAGTGACTGTAAGGGTGCCGAGATCTTCCCCTACTTCGTAGTTGCTTCGGTTGGCGGTGCCCCAGTCAATAGTATAGGTATTGATGCTTGTGCCCACGTCTGTCTGGCTGCCGGCGGCTGTGACTTTGATCGACTCATCAACGGCGAGTCCCGTGTAATGGGCTTCCTCACTGCCCAGGGCTCTGTTGTTGTAGTCGGTGATCTCTGTGTCTACGGTGATCCTGACATTCGTCAGATCCTGCATCAGGCGGTCGGATTCGGATTCGCGGATCACGAGGCCTCCCTGTTCGATCACTGCAGTGCCCGGAGGGGCATCCGGAAGCGCCTCAATGCGCTCCCTGAGCAGCGCAATACTCCAGCCGGTATCCTTGCAGGCCTGCTCAAGAAGCGCCGGGTTGTCTCCGTAAAGTCTGAGCAGCTCCTCGGGAAGGTCATTTTCTGTGAGGTTCTCTATTTTGAGCTCCAGACTCTGTCTGCCCTCCAGATCGGAGATAAAGACGGTGAGCTTCTGGCCGGCCCTGAGCTGGATCTCGCGCCTCTCTCCGGTGAGCGGGTTTGCTGCGTTCACCCATATGACGCCGCAGATGCCGTACAGAGTCTGGCTGTCGTAGGAAGCACTTCCGGCCGCTTCGGTGACGACATAAGAAGTATTGCGCCAGGGCACTTCCCGATTGCCGCTTCCTTTGTAAAATGTGACAGAGGCATCCGGCTCGGTCAGTGGTGTCCCGTCATAAACCTTCTCGGCAGTACCTGTGTGGATCGTGAGAGGAGCCGGAACGACCAAAAGGGTGCCGCTCACGGTCTCTACATTTGTAAAGTGGCCGGTGACATCTTCTCCGGCTTTGTTGTAGATAGAATAATCTGCGACAGGGTTGTCGCTCTCGCCCGCATCCGTGCGGCTGCCTCCGGCGCTGGCTTTTACAGTAAAAACGGAAGGAAGATTGTTGACCAGAATGTCCGATGTGCGGGTCAGGGGCTGTCCGTCATAATATTTGCTGGCACTTTGCGCCACAAGGGTGACAGGGCTGTCCCAGGTCCAGTCGCCGCTTGCGGGGTAATCCCCGGTGATGTCTGAGGGGTCAATGTCGTCCACGACGTCGCAGGCTTCCTTGACACGATTCATGACAACTCCGTCGCTTGTCACCTGATTTAAGACAAAACCCTCGATATCCTCCCTGGTGATGTCCGAGACAGAGGGCTCCGGGATTCCCTCGGCATCCTCACTGTATTCAGGCACGATCGCCTTCTGTCCTGCATCTACGGAGACAGACTGCTGCTGTTTGGAATTGTCCAGATAAGTGATCTCGGCGGTACCTTCCAGCACACCGATCTGGGAGATGCTGACTATGCTGCCCTTTTCGGGGGAGAGCCCCTTGAGGTCTACGGATTCCATATCCGCGGTCTTTTCATCCGCGACAGGCTCACTGGAAACATAGATAATCGTACCGCGGATTCCGACGACCATAGTGGAAGTCTTGATATCCATGGTCTCGTCAGCGCCCAGTTTCTCGCTCACATCCAGGAAGATCTGGCCCTCGGTGAGGTTCATCGAGACAGCGCCGTCCTGCTTTACGAATTCCACGCGGCTCTTCTCGTCCATTGTGACGATCCTGCCGTCGTCCAGCCCGACGGAGGCAGAGCTGGCTGCGGCCGTCTTCATGGCTTCTCCGCTGTTAAGACGCGCGTTCTCCATGACGGCACGCGGATTTCCTGAGGCATCCTCAATCTCAACGGTCCCTTCGTAATGGATGAGACGCATAGTGGAAGCAGTGTAGGAATCCGCAAGGGCAGTATGCGGGAACATGCCGGTGAGCAGAACGAGACAAGTCAAATAGGCGCAGATCATGGTGGATAAGCGGCCTTGTTTTTTCATAGGAAGAACCTCCTGACCAGAATCAAATTGCAGGTGTCCGATCATGACTGAATAATACAATAACCCAATTTAATTATTGCAGATGTCGGTGTATTTTACAAGAAAGCTATGCATCTTCCTGCTGTATAACAAGATCATTGCTCCTGCCCTTCCATGAGTTCGCGCGGTGTGACCGGGATTGACGGGCTTCGTCATTTTCGGAGAGTACCTCCATATCTGCAAATCTGATTGTAAACTTGGCTGATCATAATGGTTGACAAACGGATTGTAAACCATTACTATTTATGCGGTTAACAAACTGAGCACGAAAGATGCTGAAGAACTAAGGAAGAAAGGTAAAACATAGAAGAAAGGTAAAACATAATGGAAAAGACAGCAATGAAGGACGAATATACTACCAATAAATATAATATCAGGTCGATCACCGGGACAGCGCTCATGGCTGCGGTCCTCTGCGTATTGGGACCCATCTCCATACCGATCGGACCGGTACCGATCTCCCTGACAAATTTCGCGATCTACCTGTTTCTATATCTGCTTGACACGAAGCAGGCCGCGATCGCCTGCCTGGTCTATTTGTTCCTTGGGCTTCTTGGACTGCCTGTTTTCTCCGGTTATACAGGTGGTGTCGTAAAACTGTTCGGGCCGACCGGAGGATATCTCATCGGTTTCCTGCCCATGATCGTGGCAGGCGGGCTCCTGCTCAATAAGACCTGGCGGAATCGGGTCCTGAGTGTACTGGTCCTTGAAGCTGCGACATGGATCATCTACCTTCTCGGCACAGCATGGCTTGCTTTCAGTACAAAGATGACCTTCAGCGCTGCCCTCGCGGTAGGCGTCATTCCGTTCATTCTGATCGATCTGGCCAAAATTGTTGTCTGTGCGCTGCTCGGCCCGGTCATCAGGATCCGAATTGCCCGCACAGAGGCGGTATCATAATGCCTCCGTGACAGAGAATACGTTATGGAGAATTCAGGCACTTCGAAAAGAATCTGTTCTGTGTCGGGCAGGCTCTTTCCGAAGTGCCTTTTTGTTTTTAAGGAGTGCCGCTGCCGCGCCGCATGGAACCGGTGTCCGGAAACTGTATTCGTGGGACAGCCATTCACCGTCACCGGAGGAAATGGACATGTTTGACGCTCTTGTGGTGGACATGCAGGATGTAGGACTCCGCTATTATATATGCATCAATCCTCAAAGTACTTTTTTTGACCACCTCACGGGATTAGAGAAGACTGCTAATGAATTCTTTTTGCCACAAGTGTATAATAAAAATTGCATTAGTGAGGATAAAGATCAACGGAACACAGCCGGCAATTTAAAAGAAACTGGTCAGGAGTTTATGGACCGCGGGAAAATGGGCAGATTTAGTGAAGAGAATACGCTTCTTCAAAAACTGGCATCCGGAGAATTGGATGGTTTAGTCGGAAGAGTCTATTTTAATTCAGGTGGATCTTCTATTTGGACAGTCATCGAAAATGGTAATCCTGTTCGCTATAAGCAGGGTCCGGGCGGAAAGTATTTTGATGGGAAAGAGAACGTCAAGTACGAGGGCAAGAAGAACATACAAGAAAAATGGGAAAGGTGATTGCTCCGGCGGGGCAAAAAAACGCGGTGCGAAGAGACAGAGAACCGTCCCCTGTCTCCCGCTTAGTGCAGGAAGAATAAAACAGAAAGGAGCTTGGAAAGCAAATATGAAAGCAGGAACGGTATTCTTGTCAATCTTCCTCGCAGCGGCATTGATTCTCTCAATATCCGGATGCGGGAATCAGCCGGTATCAGAAAGTCCGGCCGGAAACACGGAAAGCGCGGAGGTTTCTGATTTGGAAGGTTCCGATGATAAGCAGACAGACACGCGGGAGGATAAAGAATCTATGATGCAGATGAGAATTGGAGACACAAAAGTTACCGTAGAATGGGAGGACAATGAGTCCGTCCAGGCGCTGAGAGATTTGTGCAGCGATAACGCGCTCACTATTCAGATGTCTATGTACGGTGGTTTTGAGCAGGTCGGCTCCATTGGACAGAGCCTTCCAAGGAATGACCAGCAGACTACCACAGGCGCGGGAGACATCGTTTTATACTCCGGGAATCAGATCGTCGTCTTTTACGGCTCTAACTCCTGGGCCTACACAAGGCTGGGACATATCACCGATCAGGATGCGGCAGGAATGACGGAGCTTCTTGGAAATGGTGATGTGACTATCACGAT
>ODAI014747314.1_pt1 | contig 17399 bp, 17 predicted proteins | sample 1539321 | NCBI WGS metagenome assembly ODAI01 (sample SAMN02144231, study PRJEB22623) | gut metagenome | biome: sheep rumen | host: Ovis aries | place: New Zealand | reverse complement strand
TCGTCAAGCGCATGGAACAATCGGGTGCTAAGGCCTATCTGGTCAACACCGGCTGGAACGGCACGGGCAAGCGCATCTCCATCAAGGACACGCGCGGCATCATCGACGCCATCCTGAGCGGCGACGTGCTGAAGGCCCCGACGAAGACCATTCCGCTGTTCGGATTCGAGGTTCCCACCGAGCTGCCCGGCGTCGACCCCGCGATCCTCGACCCGCGCGACACGTACGCCGATCCCGCCGAGTGGGACGAGAAGGCCCGCGACCTGGCCGAGCGCTTCGTGAAGAACTTCGTGAAGTACCAGACCAACGACGAGGGCAAGGCGCTCGTCGCCGCCGGTCCGCAGCTGTAGGCAAGTCGCACGAGCTGATTTCGCAAGAGACACGAGGCGGGCGCTCCAAGCCGGGGCGCCCGCCTTTCTTATCTGAAGGCAACGATGCGCGGAAGCGCCGAAAGGCGGTCAACCTGTCGTATCATAGGCATTAGAACGATATCCGAGGCCAAGGCACGAACCGACGGGAGGCGTATGGACAGCACGGCGACCACCCGCAACACCGCGACGCGCGCATCCGACGGCAAAGGGCCGCTGCAGGGACTTTCGACCAGAGCCTGGGGACGCATGGCCTCGCGGCCCGTCGCCGTGCGCATCGCCATGCTCATACTCGTCTTGGCGAGCATCGCGGCCATGTCGTTCGCGGAGCTCGGGTTCTGGAGCATCGGCATCGTCGACGACAAGCCGGTCTACCTCATGCTCCTCTTGGCGCCGCTCGTCATGGGCAGCCTGCTTTTCGGGCCGATCATGGGCGGGTTCCTGGGCCTGTATTCGGGGGCGGTGGTATTCGCCCACGCCACATTCCTCCCGCTCGACTACTACGAGATCTACTTCATGGTGCCGATCAACACGTTCGGCATGCTCATGCTCGTCGGCGTCCTCTCCGGCCTGTTGTTCGACGTCGCGCTGCGTAACAACCCACGGGGTGCCGTGCGCGTAGCCCGCATGGCGGCGATATGCGCTCTGACGTCGATCGCCGCCAGCATGTTCGTAGCCATCGGGACCGTCGTCTCGTATGGCGGAATCGAAAACCTGGAAAGAATCAGGGAGTACCTTCTAGGCGGGCCGAAGGGAATGGCCATCCAGATGGTTTTGGACATCTTGCCGATGGTGGCGCTCTGCTGCATCGCCGACACCGCGGAACGCTCCATCTCGACCCGAACGGCAAGCCGCAAGCTCCTGGGGACGTTCGCTAGCTGGCTGGCGCTCATCTCGAGCATCGTGTTCATGCTCGCAGGCTCGACGATCTTCTCGTTAACGACGATCCAAGAGCAGGAAGCCGCCAACGCCTCGATGCTCAGCGAAATCGACTACCTCGCGAAGCAAGTCGAATTGCACGACGATCCGGACCCGGGCATCCTGCTCGAAGGCTACATGGAATCCGTCGACGGCGTCGTGGTGTTCTTGGACGAATCGGCCACGATCACGGCGAGCGACAGCGACGAGTACCCCATCGGGCAACCGTTCCTGGACCTGGTCGGCGTGTCGCAATCGGGCATGACGAAAGACGAGTTCTTCGCCTTCGCAATCGACAACAACGACACCCCGCGACAAACCGTGATCGAGGAGGTCGACGCAGAGGGCGCATCGACCATGCAGTTCCTGTTCCTCGCCGTCGATAGATGCAAAACGGGCTACATCGCAATCCTGCTCACGCCCGACCAGGTCTTCGCCAACAGGGCCTACGTCATGACGTCGGTCGCGTTGCTCGCCCTGCTGCTCATCGCAGTCACCGCAATCGTGGCCGGCATCCTTCTCAGGAACTTCGTGATCCGGCGCATAGACGACGCGAACGATTCTCTGAAGAAGATCACGGGCGGCGACCTGAACGAACGCGTGGTCATCCAGGACAGCCGCGAGTTCGCCTCGCTTTCCGCCGGCATCAACACGACGGTATCCGCGCTCAAGGACTCTATCGCGGAGGCCGAGCAGCGCAACGCCCGCGAACTCGCCACGGCGAAGGCCATCCAGGAATCCGCCTTGCCGCGCGAGTTCCCGCCGTTTCCCGACATCGACCGGTTCGACGTCTATGCCAGCATGAAGACAGCCAAGGAAGTCGGCGGGGATTTCTACGACTTCTTCCTCGTCGAAGACCACAAGCTCGGATTCGTCATTGCGGACGTGTCGGGCAAGGGCATCCCTGCAGCGCTGTTCATGATGACCGCGAAAACCCAGATCAGAAACTATATGGAAATGGGGTTGAACTTGAGCGACGCCATCGCCGCCGCCAACCACCAACTGTGCATCGGCAACGATGCGGGCATGTTCGTCACCGTTCTCGCATGCCTGCTGGATTACGAGACGGGCGAGCTCTGTTACGTGAACGCGGGCCACAACCCGCCCCTCGTCCTGCACGACGGCACGTGGGAGTGGATCCGCGGCGCGACGGGCTTGCCGCTCGGGCTCTTCGACGAGATGCCGTACCAATCGCGCTGCATGCAGCTCGAGACCGGCGACGTGCTCTACCTGTACACCGACGGCGTGACCGAGGCGATGGACACGGACGATACCCTGTTCGGCGAAGATCGGCTCGAGGAGACGCTGTACGAATACGCCTCCATGAACCCGCGCTCGATCGGCGTCGGCGTGCGTCGCGCGTTGACTGATTTCACCTTGGACGCCGAGCAGTCCGATGACATCACGATGCTGTGCCTCAAGTACGGAGTTCCCCCCGAGCGGCGCGCCATCATGATTCTGAAAGCCGTCGACACGCAGCTCATCCACGTGAGGAACTTCATCCACGAGGAGCTGCACCGCCGCAATGCGCCCAAGTCGGCGTACAACCCGCTCGACATCGCCGCGGAAGAGCTGTTCGTCAACGTCTGCCGTTACGCGTACCCCGAAGCCACGCCGGAGGACCCCGGCGAGGTGCGCATCAGCTTCGTGTACGAGTCGAACCCACCGGCGCTGACGGTCGAGATCGCCGACGACGGCGTACCGTACAACCCGCTCGAGAAGCCCGACGCCGTGACACCCGACGATATCGCCGAGGTTCCCATCGGCGGACTGGGCATTCTCATGGCCAAGAACTCGGTCGACGAGATGTCCTACAGGCGTGACGCCGGCTCGAACGTCTTGACGTTCAAGAAGGGCTGGTAAAGACGCGACGGGGGCCCGTCTCGAAGTGCAGCCGGCTCCTTGTGACCTCGCAGGCGCCATGGTGGCCCAAAATCGAGGCGTCCTGAAAAGGGACAAAGGTCAACGGCGGTTTGACATAGAGCTTCCACCCCATTGGCTCGAGTCCATGGGACATGCCCCGAACAGCCCGTTTGCGTGCTTTTGTCTATTAAGCAAGCCTGGTAGGAGCGGTGGGACTCGAACCCACATTCCCGAAGGAGGCGGATTTTAAGTCCGCTGCGTCTGCCAATTCCGCCACGCTCCCACGACGCACCATGATAGCACTACGGCGGCTAATCCCGACACGACGGCCGATTCAGGCACGGCTGCTAATCCCACGGCTAATCCCGGCACGACGGCTAATCCTGGCGTTTCACCATGTCCGCGATGATCCCATGCAGGATATCGCATTCGCTCACCGTGAACTCGGAGGCAGGGGCGATGTCCATGATTTGCTGGAGGATGACGAGGCCGGCCAAGATCACGGGCGCGCGCTGGGGGTCGAGGCCCACGATCTTCTCGCGATCGGCCAAGGGCATGTCCTGCAGCTCGTGCACGAGATCGTCCATGTCGGAGCGGGTCACGACCGCACCGTGCACGCGGTTCGCATCGTAGACCTCCATCTTCTCGCGCATGGACACGACGCTCGTCGCGGTCCCCGCGACGGCGATGAGGTGGCCGGGGATGTAGCCTTCATCATGCATGCTTTCCATGTAGTCGACGAGCTGCGCCGCGACCCAAACGGACGCCCGCTCGACGAGCGCCGCACCGGGAGGATCCTCCTCGAAGAAGCGCTCGGTCACACGCCTGCAGCCTATCTGGAACGAATGGGCGATGGAAGGAGCCTCTCCCGCCATGCCCGCGATGATCTCGGTCGAACCGCCGCCCACGTCGACGACGACGGCCTTCTCTCCGGGAAACGCCGACGTCGCCCCTGCAAACGACAGCGCCGCCTCCACTTCGCCGGGAATGACCTCGAGCGCGATGCCCGCACGGGCGAGCCGGGCGACAAGCTCGTCGGAGTTCGACGCGTCTCGGGCGGCGGAAGTGGCGATTGCGCGCACGCCAATCGGCGCGCCTTGGGCTTGCAGCTCCTCGATTTCCGAGGCGAAGCGATCGATTGTCTCGCCGACGCGCTCGATGGCGTCAGGCGCGAGCCTGCCCGACGAATCGACGCCCACGCCCAGGTTCGTTATGTCGCGATCCCGGAAAACCTCCCTTATCCGTCCTTGCTCATCGACGTCGGCAACGAGCAGTCGGCATGTCACCGTCCCTATGTCGATAGCGGCATAGCGTCCGGAGCAACTCGGCGGTTCGGTCATCGTTTTCCTTTCGGTCCTTTAATCTGTCGTGGGCGTTGGCTGACTTGGGGTCGGGCTAATCGACCCCGAAGAACACGTCGAGGAACGGGGTGTACCACTCCTCGGGAGCTTTCACGCTGCTCGAGAGCACGTTGCCCTCCACGTCCGTCGCGCTGCGGGCGGCGGCCGTTTCCTCGGCATCGAGGCCGGTGACGACGGCCATCTGCTCGTCAGGGGAGATGTAGCCGTATTTCTGGCGGATCGCATCCTCGAGGCCCGCATCGCTCGCCAGCGAATCGTTCTGCTCGTCGAGCAGGTTGTTGCGCTCCGCGATGACGGCGTATTCCGCCGCGAGCCTGTCGCGCTCGCGCTGGGCCTGGTAGTACTGCTGAGCGGGCGTGTAGAGGAACACCCCGACGAGCACGAGGCAAATCGCCGCGGTCACGACGCCGAGCACCCGGGGGTTGACGTGGATGTTGGAAAACCATCCGGCGGGGTTCAGCTTCGCGGTGACCGGCCCGGCCTCGGACGACCGCTGCATGCGTGCGGCCTTGCGCTGCGACGAGCCCATCTGCCCTTCGTACAGGGCGGCGCGAGGGGCCCCTTCCGATTGCGCGTCCGAACCGGGGAGCTGCTCGGCCATCTGGCGGTCGAACATCTTGCCGGCGCGCTCCTTGGTGCGTCGACGGCGGCGTTCCTCGCGCGCCGTCGCCCGCGAGCTTCGCTCGCTCCGGTCCCGGCCACGCTCCTCTTCGCCGTATCCGTCGGAACCTTCCATGTAGTCGTAGGCGTCGTCGCGCGCACGAGAAGAGCGCGCATTGCGCCTGCGCGACGTTCGCGACGTTTCTGTGAACTCGGAATCGTTGCGTCTCGTGGTGCGTTTACTGGTGTTTTGAGACGACCTATATGCCATGTTCTAAATGCTAACTTTCGGACGGAACGATGTCTAGCTTATCGATGTACGCAACCCATTTCTCAAAGGAATCATCACTAATCGCGTGTTCCATGAGGCACGCCTCGTCCTCGGCGACGTCCTCGGGAATGCCGAGCGCCTTGTTGAGGAACACCGTGAGATATCGATGGCGCTTGTAGACTGCCTTGCCGTATCTCTCGCCTTCCTCGGTAAGCGTGACGTCGCCGTAATACGGCTGATCGACGAGCCCTTTCTCCTTGAGAAGCCCGATCGCCTTGTTGACGGACGCCTTCGAGACGTCCATTTGCTTGGCGATGTCGACCGAGCGGATCGGACGGTCCTTCGCGCCCCCGAGCATGATAATCGCCTCGAGGTAATCCTCATGTGACGTGGAGACTTTTTCCATGGCCTTCTTCCTCGATCACTGTTTTCCCAATCATAGCACACGCTATTGTGACGCATTTCGTCCGCCTTCGCCAACGGTTCTGTCATACGTACGAAAAGCCGCCGAAAACGGCGGCTTGCAATTCGAGGGACCGGCGAGGGAAGAGAGAGGGGGGGGGGTCCCTCGCCGGCATGTTTTGCGGTGAACGATCAGACGAGAGGAATCTTCACCGCCGGGTCAGTAACTTGACATTTGTAATCCTAGGCTTACTTTTAACGGAAGTCAAGCTGCTTTTTGCAGTCTACTTTTTACTTCATAAGTTATACATGATTAACTTTTAATGTCGGGACGCCCTGCCCGCCGCACGATCCTCACCCGGCCCCCGCAGGGTTCGGACGCGAAACGCATAGTATACTTAAACGGTTCGCAATCATCGAGAAAGCAGGCGACCATGTCCGACAACCGCTACATCGACACCCGCGGCGCAGGCGAGCGCCCCGTCTCCTTCACCGAAGCCGTCGTCGACGGCCTGGCCCAAGGGGGCGGCTTGTACGTTCCCGAGAAGATTCCCGAACTCGCGCTCGACGAGATCTGCGCGCTTGCGGAGCTTCCCTACGCCCAGCGCGCCGCCGCGATCTACCGGCGCTTCGACGTCGATCTGACCGACGACCAGATCGCGAAGATTACGGAGGGGGCTTACGGCGACCAGTTCGACTCCGCCGCCATCTGCCCGATCACCTCGCTCTCGGGCGATATCCACATGCTCGAGCTCTGGCACGGGCCGACGAGCGCGTTCAAGGACATGGCGCTCCAGTGCCTGCCCCGGTTCTTCAGCGTCAGCGCTGCGGAGCTGCGCGACAGGGGGCAGCTCGACGACACGCACATGATCCTGGTCGCCACGTCGGGCGACACGGGCAAGGCCGCGCTCGAGGGCTTCCGCGACGTCGAGGGAATCTCTATCGGCGTCATGTATCCCGACGGCGGCGTGAGCGACATCCAATTCAAGCAGATGGCGACCCAGCGCGGCGGGAACGTGACCGTCTGGGGCGTGCGCGGCAACTTCGACGACTGCCAGACGGGCGCGAAGAACGTGTTCAACGACGATGCGTTCGCCGCGGAGCTGCACGACCGCTACCACGTCGCGCTGTCGAGCGCGAACTCGATCAACTGGGGGCGCCTCATGCCCCAAATCGTCTACTACGTGTCGGCATACGCCGAGATGGTGGCGAACGGCAAGGTGGAGCGCGGCGACGTCATCGACGTCTGCGTCCCGACGGGCAACTTCGGCAACATCCTCGCGGCGTACTACGCGCGGCGCATGGGCACGCCCATCAGGAGGCTCTTGTGCGCCTCCAACGAAAACCGCGTCCTGACCGACTTCATCAACACGGGCACGTACGACATCTCCGAGCGCCAGTTCGTCAAGACGCCTTCGCCCTCGATGGACATCCTCGTGTCGTCGAACCTCGAGCGCCAGCTCTTCGAGCTGACCGACCGGAATCCGCAGACCATAGTCCAATGGATGGCCGACCTCCGCGAGAAGCGCGGCTTCAAGGTCGATCGCGACACGTTCGCCAAGATGCGCGAGCTCTACGCCGCCGACTCAGTCGACAACGAGACCTGCCTCGCCACGATCAAGGAGGTCTTCGACGCCGAGGGCTACCTCATGGACCCGCACACCGCGGTCGCCTACAAGGTCGCCGAGACGCTCCGCGAGGACGGCGTTCCCGTCGTCGTCGCCTCGACCGCCCATTGGGCGAAGTTCGGCAACAACGTCTACAAGGCCTTGCATGGCATAGCCCTGGCAGACCCCCTTCCCGAAGAGGCCGCATCCCTCACCGGCTGCGCCCTCAACAGGCTCATCGCCGACGAGACGGGAGTCGAGGGCATTCCCGCCGGGCTGGCGGAGCTCGACGATTTGCCGATTCGCTTCACCGAGGTGATCGACGGGAACAAGCAGGCGATCTCTTCGGCGGTTCGCACGTTTCTTGAGCAGCAGGCAAAATAATCCAACTCGAGAATTATATTCTCATTGTTATAATCTATGCTGTAGCATCAAGCGAGAAGCGAGGTAACCATGAGCAAGGAAGGCAAGGGCCTGAAGCCGATCATCCGGCTTGCAGTCTCGAGCGAGGACTCCAACAGCAATTCCCAATTCGGCCGCGGCGTGGCCAACCTCTGCCTGGGCGTGCGCGAGATGGGCTCGCTCAACGCGGCCGCCAAGAGCATGAAGATGGCCTACAGCAAGGCCTGGCGCATCATCAAGGAAACGGAAGCCGCGCTCGACATGCAGCTGCTCGACCGCGACGGCGCCCACGGCTCGACGCTGACGGAGGACGGCGACAAGCTGCTCGACGCCTACTTGAAAATCGACAAGAAGCTCCAGGAGATCGCCGAAGACGAATTCGCCAAGATCTTCAAGTAGCCTCGCCCTTCGCAAGCGCGCGCACCTCGCATGACCATGTCATGCGCCCCGCCTCCTCGACGGGAACGAACTTGACCAGAAACGCCGGCGCGCCCCCGTCCGCATCTAACGCGACGGGGGCGTCGTCGTGTCCGCCCGCCGTCCCGAGCGCGTCCAGGCGCCCGTCACCTGAGCCGAACTCGTGCAAGCACCCGTAACAGGTACGCGCGTCGTCGAAGGCGATCGCCCCGCATATCGGGCATTTCTTCATAAGACATCCTCCCTTTCCCCATCAGCTGTAACCGAAAGCGCCATGCATGGCCGCGCATGGGCGGCGAGCACTCCCGGGTGCACCCTCACCGATTGCCCACCTTCAGCCCCGATATCGAATCGCCGCAGGCGAACCACGGGTCGGACGACGCCCGTCGCTCGAGGGTTGCCACGGCGTCGGACGAGCGCAGGCGGCAACGCGGGGGCACCTTGCAGTACGAGGCGGTGACGCGTCCGTCGTGCGTCACGAACGCAACGTCGATCGGCTCGCTCATCCCGAACGTGTGGATGTCGTTGCACCGCGTCAGCAGGAGCATCCCCCTGTATCCCCTCTTTCCGAGCAAGCCCCGCAGCCTCGAGAGGACCCCGTCTGCAACCTCGAGCGTCATCGATGCCGGCACCTCAGCGTGACGCTCGTCGACGAGCCGACCTCGTCGCATGTCGCGAGTATCCATACCCACTCTCCTTCCTGTTTCACAAACGTGTACCCGTCAATGCCCCCGAGGGGAATCGCAGTCCATCCCTTCCGCTCCATGGCGTCGCGCAGCGACTGCTCCACCGTCGAGACGGGCCGGTCGACCACGTAGCCGAGCACGTCGACGTCGGACGCCAGGCGCACCTCGCGCGCGCCGGGGAGCACGACCGCCTCCCGCGAGAGCGAGTCGGGCACGTCGGCGGCCGCCGCTGAAAGCATTTCGTCCAAGGCCTCCATCCCGGAAACCGGGTCGTGAGCGCCGAGCACGCCTTGCACGTCGACGCCGTAAGCGGCGCCCGCCATGTGCCCTGCGTCGCGAGAGCCCTTCTCGATCGCGTCGACGACCGCCCCCATCAGGGGCACGGCCCCGATGAGCGCCCCCACGATGGCAAACGCCGTCACACGACGTCTCGTCAGCTCGTTCATATCACGACCCCCGCCTTGTACGTATCGACCGTCAACGACACCTCGTGCGTCAGATGGGGAAGCGCGACCCCGAAGACCTCCGGGCGCAATCCCATGCCGAACAGCGTTGGGTAGTACTCGAGCGTCGCCGTGTACTTGTCGAAATCCGCGCCCACGACGCCGTGCGACACGCCGATGGCTACGTTCGGGGCGTCGAGCTCGGAGAGCAGCGCCTGCTCGATGGACGCACAGGCCGTCCCTGAGGACTGCCCGTACGCGGGGGCTGCCGCATGCACGCGCACCGCCTCGCTTGCGACGCGGTCGAACACGGCGCATTCGTAAAAGAACGTGCACGAGTTCACGGCGATCACGGCGACGACTATGAGGACCGGGAAGGCGGCGGCGAGCTCCACGGTCATCTGCCCGCGCTGGTCGCCCACGGCAACTCGGCCCCGGCGCCGCCCGAAGCCCTTCGGGCCCGCCTTCGCGCTCGCAGGACGCCTTCGTGCCATCACTCCCATACGCGCACCCCCGACGTCTCGACGTGGTACGACTCCAGCCTGCCGAACAGCTCCGACAACGAGCCGATTGCGCGCTGCTTCACCTCCGGCGGGAGGGGAATGGTTATCGGAATGGAAGGGCCGGCGTCCGTGAGCTCGATGGAGGCGACCTCTATGGAATCGCCAAGGCCCTCGATCCTCGATGCGGCCTCGCGCTCCGCATCGGCGAGCAACGCGGAGAACAAGTCGGTCGAGGCGAGGGGGTGGGCTACGACGGTCTTCTTGACCGATAGGTACCCCGACGCGAAACCGCCCTCGCCGCGCGCCGCGACATGGCCCGAGTTCACAAGCGCCGGCTTGAGCGCCCCGACCTCAGCCGGCTGGAGCCCTACGGCGTCTATCGCGTCCGTCAGCTTCTCGGACGCCCACGTCCCGAGCCCGCTCGCCCCGACGAGCGGGAGCGCGTTGAGGCCCTGCTCGATTCCGCCCACGAGGGCGTCCTGGCCTTCGCCGTACGCCACGAGCATCCACGACCAGGCGTCGAGAACGATTCCCGCAGCGCCGATCACCGCGCCGCCGTTCTCCCTCAGGCCATCGAGGGCGGAGTTCACGGCACTCTTTCCCTCCGACGTCCCCTCGTCTACGAGCGTCGACGCCGAAACGGCCGCGCGCGGGCCGAGCGCACCGCCCGCAGACACGAACCCGTTCGCGAACCCTCCGGCCGCAGGCGTCGACCCCGCGTTCACGACGAAGGCGACCGCCCCGAACTTGCCGGGAGGAGACGGGTCTATGCGCTTGTCCGCAGCCGCCTTCGCAGCTTCGATCAGCTGCTCGAGCAGGGAGCCGACCTCGCTTTTCACGTCTTCCGTGGGCTTTGCCGCCTCATCGCGCGCCTTCTCGTAGAGAAACGCCTCGTCGGCCACGGCCTCGTAATGGTATTCGAAGCCGTTCTCGATCGACGACGAGGCCGCGGCGACCCGCCCGAGGCTCGCAGCCGTGAACCCGCAGACGGGGCAGGTGGGAAGGCCGGCTTCCTCCATGTAGGCGATCGAGCCGTACCCGATGACGGGAAGCTCGGCAACGACAGGGCAGCCCGTCCATCCATGCATCGTGAGAACGCCTTCCTCGTCCTCGGTGATCGGGTAGTCGCCGTCGGTGTACAGGGAGGTGAAGCGCATCTCGCGCGTGTTCGAGGGAAGGTGGGGGAAATACGCGTCGAACGTCTTCTCGTCCTCGTAGACGTACCCGCTCGACAGCTCGTCGACGGCATAGCGGTAGAACCGTTCGCGCAACGACGAGCGTTGCTGCTCTTCCACCGAATAGTCCTCCGGCCCCTCGTAGTACAGGCGCATGGCGTAGTAATGCCGTGCGCGCTGCAGGGCGACCCCGAACGACCAGGCGTCGACGCTCGTGTAGAGCGGGTTCTCCGAACCGCCGAGGCCGGCGAGGCTCGCAGCGCGCTCGTACATGCAGTACGAGGGATTGTCCCCGCAATCGCGCATGAAGGCGCGCTCCTTCGAGCGGTTCGCCTCCTGCGCAGCCTCCTCGGCGCGCTTGGCGTTTTCGCGTATCTCGTCCGAGCGCTCGTCGATGTCCTCGATCAGCTCGTCGGACCCGTCGTCGACGTCTATCTTCATTTCGTCGGCCTGCGCGGGAACGAGCACCGCGGCGCCAAGGTAGCGCGACCCTGCCGAACCTTCGTCGTTTGCCGAGGCTACGCCGGCCGCGGCCGCCGCGGCGAAGAACGGCAGCGCCTTCTGGTACTTGTTCAGCACGTCGGTCGCCTTGTTCGAGAAAGAGCTCCTCGTCTCGAGGATCCTCCTGCCCGCGTCGATGAGCCCCTCGGAAAGGGGAGCCGTCGGCGGGGTGCAGAGCGCCGCGAGGCCGAGCCCCATCGCGGCCAGCCCCGTGAGCGAGAGGGACAAAACGACCGCATCGCAGAACCGCGCGATCAGCATGAATTCGGCAACCTGGTTCTCCGCCGCGAGGGCGCATGCGTCGGCCACGTCCTGAACTGCAGCCGAAGCGGAATTCACCCGGTAGACCTGCGCCGCAGTGAACACCAAGGCGAGCGTTATGAGCAGCGAGAGCACCATGCTCGTCGTCGTGAACCCCTGCTCGTCCCGGAAAACGTCGCCCGGCCGCGCGCGACGGGCGCCTGGTCGCGACCCGAAGCGCGCGCCGGGCCCTTTCGACCTCGACCAGATCATGACGACCACGCCCCGATCCACTCCGACGGCGCAAGCCCGATTTCGGACGACGAGACCCAGCTTGGCTGCGTCTGCATGCTCACCGTCTCCCGTATCTCGAGGTTGCCCGAGGCGTTCGTCATTCCGAGCAGCGTCGACGCAGCGTCGAACAGGGGCAAGGGCCTCAGCTCGTTGCCGATGCTCACCGACACCGAATCCGAGGCCTCGTCGCCCGCCATCGCTATGTCCCACGTGCAACCGCCGTCGTGAACGTGAAAGCAGTCGTGCGGCGGAACCGCGGCGAGCCTGTGCCTGACGAACGCCTCGCATCCGCCCTCCATGGAGCCGAACGCGTCACTTTTCGTGGCAAGCAACCTGCAGGCTTCGGCGGCCGCGTTCCCCATCACGATACGGTCGTAGAGCACGATGCCCGGTTGGATGAGCAAAAGCATGAGCACGAAGACGATCGGTATGGAAACCGCCGCCTCGACCGTCGCTTGCCCCCTCTCGTCGCCTTTCATGTCCGATAGCACCGCAAAGCACCCCCTTCGCTTGCTTGAGAAACCAGATGCCGGTCAGTACAGGAAAATGTCCGTTACGGTCGTCGGCGCGACCGCTTGTATGTGGTGGGACGCCACGGCGAGCGCGTGCTCGACGAAGACCCCGTCGGCCAGCAAGTGCCAGAGCGCGGACAGCGCGACGGTCACCGCGAGAAACGCGACCGTGACGACGGCGAACTCGACCGTCGACTGCCCGCTTTCCGGCGCCGCCCGGGCAAACGGCCCCGCCGCGGAAGCCCTGCGAGGCGCGCCGGCGCCCGCCTTCGCCCGGACGTGTTTCCCTACAGTCCGTTTATGCCCTGGGCTATCGCGTCCCAGAGCTCTTGCAGCCGTGGCCTGAACACCATGATCGCCAGGATCGCGATCACCACGAGCACAACTACACTTGTATTTTTCGCTATTTATGAACGACACAGAAACAAATAGCATTTTCGCAGTTCAAACAACAAACGGCTCTCGTTCCGTCAGACGGAACGAGAGCCGCACCGCCTTTTCGACGGTGCGGCGAACGGTCTACGCGGGTAATTTTTGCCGTTCATCTGAACGTTCTAGCCATTCGCTACCGTACTTGTGGCGTATCTCGCTCATGGACGTTTTGCCTCGGCTCCACTTACAATCGTCCTCTGTGTGGCGCCAGTACCATCGAGACTTCGAGCGGCTCCACAGGCAACCGCACGCCTTTAGCGCTTCGCGATTGGTGTAGGTGTCGCCACTAATCCAGAGCCATGCGCCGCACAGCTCAACCTCGATTCCGTCAAGCTTCAGCAGCGCTTCGACCACCGAACGGAATTCTTCGGGCGTCTCCGTCGTATGGCGAACCCTCCCCGTCTCGTCGTCGTTCGCCATCGTGTTCTGCTTTGCCTTCAGCAACAGGAACATGCGGTCGTACTCGGCGTTGATCTCCTGCATCACGCGCACGTCGCCGCCCATGTCGGGGTGGTGCTCAAGCGCTAACTTCTTGTAGGCGGCTTTCAGCTCGTTCAGGTCCTGGCATTTCTCGAAGTACATGCTTCATCCTCCTCGTTCGTCTCGGGTGGTTCGGGCGACCCCGCCCAGAGGCCGCCCTCGCTTGGTTTCGCTTATCGGCGTGCAGCCCTCGCTTGAAGCCTGATGCGCAGCGCCTCGGCCCATCCGCTCTCAATGCTCCAGAGGGTTCCGAAACGGGCGTTGACCCGAGCGACTTCCTCGTCGGTGACGTCTCGGTCCTCGCCCGTCTCGGGGTCGTAGCCAATGCACAGGACGTCGCCGAACAGGATTTCGAGCAGGTCGCCCTCGTGCACGGTCGCGCCGTCCCACCTGACCTTGCCCTCGTCCTCGGCCGTCGCGTAGACCGCGCGGTTGGGCTCGCAGGTGAACTTGCCCTCCTCGTTGGCATACACGACGGGCTCGTCGTCGAACACCCACGAGCACAACTCGATGTTGCCGCCCACTGCTTCTTGCATGGACTTGAGGCTGCCGTCGATATCGACGGTTCGCGGCATGGCTCCGACTGGTACTAGGATTGCTTTCATGATGGCTCCTTCCATCCTCGGGGTTTGTATCGGCCTGCCCGATAGCAAGCTCGCTTGCTTCGGCGTGACTGCCGACGAAGCCCCGAGGCGAAGGCGTCAACTTCCCTTCGCGCAGCGTTTGGCGCGGCATCTCCACCAACGCGGTGCAGCCGCGTTTGTGCGAGACGGCGTGAGGGGTGGTTTACGGCGTAGCCGAGGGGATTACCGCTTGGCCTCCCCGGCCATGAGGGGATGCGCCCCTGGCGCGCTATGGAAAATGGAGGTACTAGGACTAGGGCCGACTCGAAAGCGGGCATCTCACGACCTTGTTTTAGGCACTGCACGGCAAAACCGCGCATCTTCAATTTGGAGTGACGCTTTTCGTACACAGCAACATGGTTACACTGGAATAGGTGTCTCTATTTGTTGATGTTGGGATGATTGGTGTGACAGACGAAGAGGTTGCGGAGTTGAAACAGCTCGCAGCGAAGATGTACGGAATGGTTGCCGAGTCTGAGGACATATGGGAATACCTCGAACCAGTTGGCAGCGACGAGGCGTGCCCACCGTCAGATTGTAGCGACTGCGGCTGGTAAGGTAGCAGCCTGCGCGACGCTCTATTGCGGCTCGGTGTAGAGATTTAGGCGCTTGCGTGATGGGTTTCGCAGCCCGTGCGAAGCACGATCTGCGAAACCCTAGTTTCGATTAGCTATTTGAATCCTACGCAAGCTCTGCCGTACAACGGGAAAGCTCAAGATACTGTCCTTCTGAAACGGAGCAGAAGTCGTTCCCGTCGAAATTGTTGTTCTGTAGTATTGCGGCATCGACCGTCGAGTTGTCGTTGATGCAGTAATAGCCTTTCGACCCACCGTTTTGAGTCAGTTTGTATTCGCCTGCAGGGCAATCGAAACCTACAAGGTACCTTCCTTGCCCGCTGATGGTGCCACTTGCAGGTTTGGCATCTTCCCTAGAGACAAAAGTAGCATCTTTCACTTCGAGGCATTGACCGTCGCTTACGGTGATGTACTGGCATTTATCAAAGTTGGAGTTTTCGAGTATATCGCCCTTGGAAGTGTCTGGATACACGCAGAAGTAGCCATGCCCCGACGCGGTTAACTTGTATTCGCCCGCAGGGCAATCGGTCCCCACTCTGTATGTGCCCGCACTGTAGCTCTTTGTCGAGGATGTTTGCGCGGAGCTTGTACTCGCAGAGGTTGTCGAACCGGACGAATTATTTGTGGCTGCGGAAGCGCTCGTGGACGAAGAACCTGATTGTTTCAGCATATCGTAGTCGTAATCAGGGTCTTCGGACACTTCGATGGCGTCAATGATAGCCTTCATATCGCCACCGTGCTCATCGTAATCCTTCTCGTTCACCTCAAATAGGCAGATATACTGACTTGCATATCGCTCTCCATTTATGTACAACCCGTACCAATAGAAGCCGCGAATATCTGACTTATTTCCGTTTTCGTGGGTTATTCTGCCGCTTACGGGTGCTATAGCTGTTATCTTGCCCGACTTGCCATCGAACGCCTCGGAGTTGATTGTGTAATTGTCGCCAACCTTAAGACCTTTGAAGATGTCTTCATACTGACCAGCAAATTTCTTTGCTCTCGCATCAACCAGCTCGTTGGGCTGGTAATTACCCTCCTGCTCCTTCTGTCGAAACTCACCAGCCCATTGCATGCGAGCAAATCCTAGGAATGGCGTGCTTAGTTGTATGCCCGCAGTCTTTTCGTTCAAAACTTTGATGGTCCAATCGCTGGGATAATGGAGAGTTGCCCCCCGGCATTCCCAACTGGCGTCAAGCTCGTAGTTGTCCGTTTTCAAGTTGACAGCGGGCTTCGAACTTGCAGACGCCCCCGTTCCGCCAGAACAACCCATAAAAGTCATAGCTATACATACAATGCAGATGACTGCAACAGTCGTGAGGAACGATACCGCTCGTCTTGCAGGGTTTTTCATGATGAACCTCCTTACTTTGGCCGGAGGCCAAAATCTGCATTATTGCGTTGCCGCGATTATAGAGCATCAGGGTTTCGCAGTTCGGGCGCAGCCCGATCTGCGAAACCCTGATGCACGCTAACACTCGGGGTACGTCAGAAAGAACGAGTCGAGCTTCGCGGTCACCTCGTCAACGTCGCCGCCAAGCTCCTTGATGCGCAGACGGGCCGATTGGCTGACGGTCGATGCGAGCGCCGCCCCCTTCTGGGCGGACCTGACATACGCGGAGATATGCGCGTGCGCGGGCGGCGCGCAAGGGAAGCCGAGCGCTAAAGTTTCCAGGAACGCGGTGGAGGAAAAGTTTCGCGCGCCCTTGAGCGGCGGACGAGCGCGCGCTACAACGCACGGTGTCCGGGTTGCCCGATTGGGGCGGCATGGACCGGAGGGGCCCAAGCGTGGGCGACGAGTCGTCGTCGGCATCGAGACAGATGAGGGCCACACGCTCGCGCCAATGCAAACACGTTCGCGATGTCATGCGAGGCACGGCGGGTTGCGCCGATGCCGGAAGCGCCCTTGCGGCTGCACGAGTGCGATAATGGGGCAAGCTACCCCAGTGGATGCGGCAGGCACCGTCTCCGCAACCGGAAGCGGGACAGCCCCAGAAGCCGAACCGGCCCCATGCACCCTATGTGGCGCGCGACGGCCGGCGGCTAAAACCATCCGGCAAGGGCCTGGCCACATGCGAGAAGAGAGACGACATGGCATCGAAGAAAACCGAAGCGCCCGCCAAGAGCGCGGGCGGCGAGCAGCGGGTCTCCGCGTTCATGCTCGTGACGCAGCTCGACGAGGTCCACTTCAGCGGGTGGACGGACGAGGAGCTCGAAGCGAGGACGTCGCTGGAGGGGTTATGCAAGGTCCTCTACGACCGGATAACCGATGCGGGCGGGAGGCTGAAGGCGCTGTACGCCGTGGTGCATGACTCGGACATTGCCGAGGTGTGGAACGAGAACGAGCGTCGGTATGAGGAGGTACCGAAACCCGTCCACGTCCACGTGGTCGGCGTCTTCATGTCGCCGGGGCGCACCAACGGGCTCACGTTGAAGAACCTAGCGAAGGCGACCGGGCTCGCAGAGCAAGCGTTCGAGAAGCCGAAGCAGGGACGCTACGCGATCGACGACATGCTCGCGTACCTCATCCACGCCAAGGACAGCAACAAGGCGCAGTACGACGCAGACTTTGTCAAGACCTACGGCGGGGGCGACGACTACATGGACATCTGGCGCCAGGCGCACCTGTCATGGGCACGGAGCCGCGGGGGCAAGGCGAGCAGTAGGGCAAGGCCGCGGGGGAAGGTCGACTGGCTCCAGAGCGAAAAGCTCAGCGCGCGGGTGAC
>ODAI013175795.1_pt1 | contig 17399 bp, 15 predicted proteins | sample 1539321 | NCBI WGS metagenome assembly ODAI01 (sample SAMN02144231, study PRJEB22623) | gut metagenome | biome: sheep rumen | host: Ovis aries | place: New Zealand | reverse complement strand
TGAGGACGGACTAAGGGTGACGCATTATGTGGATGTGGCAGCTCAGGTGAATGCCATGGGTGCAGAGGAACGTGCTATACCTATATTGGAACTCGTGCTGAAAAACCATCGGGTGACGAATGGTGATGTGCAGAAGATGTTGGGTGTGAGCAAGCCTACTGCAACACGATTATTACAAAAGCTGGACGCTGTATTGGAGTTGGTTGGTCATGGAGTAGGCTCATACTATAGGATACGCAACTATTAAATGGCTCACTAATGGCTCACAATTGCATCATTTGAGGCTTGAGATTCAAGGTTTAGAGGTTAATGATTGAGTTGTAAGTTGCTGGTATTCAGAAAGAATTGTAATTTGAGGCTGTTCCCGCAAATTGCATCACTAATGGCTCAACAATGGTTCGTAAGCGTCCAAAAGTAGTCTAAGGCCATCTAATGATAAATCTGTACCTTTGCTACTGATTAAAGCTTAGTATTTGGTTTTGATGTTGCCAAGACTACAGAAGGTATTATGGAAACAACAAAGATGGATAAAATAGCCCTGAGAGAAACGCGCCCGAGGGAGGAGGATTCTCTGCCCCAACTGCTGCACATGGTGGAGGGTGAGATATAAATGCTTCTATTGATTTCCCTGGGGTGTCACAAAATGTGATACCCCAGAGAAACAACGCCGAGACCATACACAATAACCCCTAGCCGGTTTACCAATTGTAGGCCGGCTTTTTTATGTTTTTGCCAACTGCCGGAACAAATGGTGGCCAAATAACCAAATGATTTTTAAAATGTTTGTGAGATTTGAGGAAAAGTTATACTTTTACAGCGTTAAATGAATTGAAAATTTGAAAAAATCGATACCTTCTCGCTGATACATAGATGTTTATCGTGTATATTTGCATCGCGGAAATGTGTATAAAATAGGTTTTGAAACTCTTAGGAAACGTGATTATGAGGCGTAAGATATATGACAGGTTGCTTCAATGGAAGCGAGAAAAGGACGGCACAACGGCCCTGATGATTGAGGGTGCCAGACGTGTGGGAAAGAGTTATATCGCTGAGGAGTTTGCCCGCAACGAATATGACTCGTATATCCTCATTGATTTCAGTAAGGCACCCAAGCGGGTGAAGGATTGGTTTGACGAGTATCTGGAGGATGTGGACACGCTGTTGCAGAACATCCAATTGCACTACAAACGGCAGTTGACTCCACGGCGGTCGCTCATCATCTTCGACGAGGTGCAGAAATGTCCTCGCGCCCGTGAGGCCATCAAGGCATTGGTGGCTGACCACAGGTTTGATTATCTGGAGACCGGGTCGCTAATCTCAATCAAGAAGAACGTGGAAGGCATCCTGATTCCGTCGGAAGAGGATGGCATCGACATGTATCCGATGGACTTTGAGGAGTTCCTGTGGGCGATGGACAACGAGGTGATGATGCCTTATATCCGTGAGCGGTTTGGGAAGCGGCAGCCTATGGGCGATTTCCACCGCGAGGCGCTACACTACTTCCGCCAGTATCTGATTGTGGGCGGTATGCCCCAGGCGGTGGCGGAATATGTCGAGTCGCGCGACTTTACGAAGGTGGATGCCGTGAAGCGACAAATATTACGACTTTACAAGAACGACATCAAGAAATATGCAGGTGGGGCCACGGCTCGTGTGAGTGCAATCTACGACGCCATCCCCGGACAGCTGCAGAAGAGGGAGAAGAAGTTTATGCTGTCGGCCCTGAAGGATGAGGCGAGGATGCGGGAATACGACAGCGCGTTTTTCTGGCTGGAGGATTCGAAGATGGTGAATATCAGCTACAACACCACAGCCCCGAACATCGGACTGCAACTCAATGAGGACCGCACGGTGCTGAAGTGCTATTACTGCGATACAGGTCTGCTAATCTCGCTGGCGTTCGGCGCAAGGGGTATTGTGACCAACGAAATTTACCAGAAGCTGATGTTCGACAAGCTGGAGATTGACGAGGGGATGCTGGTGGAGAACATTGTGGCGCAGATGCTGAAGGCGGCGGGCCATGAGCTGTTCTTCTACTCGAACTACGACAAGGAGGAGGCGGAGAACCGGATGCAGGTGGATTTCCTGGTGCAGAAGGAGGTGGTGACCTCGCGGCACAACATCTCGCCCATCGAGGTGAAGAGCGGCACGGGCTACACGCTGACGTCGATCCAGAAGTGCATCAAGAAGTTCGGGCAGTACCTGAGCACACCGTATGTGCTGCACACAAAGGATGTGGAGCAGAAGGAAGGGCTGGTGTATCTGCCGCTATATATGACGGGACTGCTGTAGGGGTTAGCGGGTTTACGGTTTACCGTTTATGGGTTAGCGGTTAGCGATTTATGGTTTACGGTTTACTGTTTACTGTTTAGTGTTTAGTGTTTAGTGTTTAGTGTTTAGTGGTTAGCGGTTAGTGGTTAGCGGGTAGAAGGTTAGGGTTGAGAGAAATTTTCGCTTTTTCCTTGTAATTTAGCAAAAAAATGTATTTTTGCAACAGGAATCTGAAATAGTTATGAGCTTGTTATGACAGGTATGACACGTTATTATAGACATTTCAAGGGGGGAAAGTACAAGGTCCTGGCTATCGGTCGTGACAGTGAGTCGCTGGAGCCTGTGGTGATATATCAGGCATTGTACGGTGAGCATGGGATATGGGTCCGGCCCAAGGAGATGTTCGATGGCTATGTGGAGCGGGATGGCAAGAAAATTAAGCGTTTTACCGAGATAACCAGGGAAGAGGCTGAATGACACAGGACGAAATCTGGTTGGCGAGGTACAATGATGTGGTTTCGTTTATCAAGACGAACAGACGGAATCCATCTAAGTATATTCCCGAGGAAAGGGGTAATTTCCTGAACTGGCTGAAGGCAAACCGCAAGGCGATGAATGCGGGGAGAATGAAACCGGAGAGGGAAGTGTTGTTTGGGGAGCTGATGGAGCTTGTGGAGAGTCACAGGCGTAAGAATCAGTATGAGTGAAAGTGTGTGTTTCGGGGGAATATATTTTAATGATTTGGAGATATTTTGTGGTGTAGATGAAAAAACTTGTTAAAATATTTGGCTGTTTTATAAAAACGTCATAACTTTGTGTCCGAATTCAAAGAAAACCTGCTTCAGTAGCTCAGTTGGTTAGAGCACATGACTGTTAATCATGGGGTCGTTGGTTCAAGCCCATCCTGAAGCGCAAACGAGAGCCTGCCAATGAAAAACGGTGGGCTTTGTTTGTAAAAAATATTCGCGTGCACGCATACGCAATGACATGGTAAAGAAGACCGAGAGAATAATTGACTCACTGCGTTCTGTCCTTTTTCCTGAATTTTATGGGGGAGGTGTCAGCAGCGAGATGTTTTATGCCCAGTTGCTGGAATGTGTACCTGCCAGGGAGGCGAGGATACTGACTGATTTTGTTCCGGAACTGAGAAAGGAACTGAATATGGATGTCGAGGCTGCATATAACGGTGATCCTGCGGCAGAGTCCCTGGACGAGATTGTGTGCTGTTATCCGGTTATCAAGGCCCTGATTAACTACAGGTTTGCCCATCGTATGCTGGAACTGGGCGTAAAGATGATACCGCGTATAATAACCGAGCTGGCGCATTCGGAAACAGGTATAGATATCCATCCTGCTGCTACTATAGGGCATCATTTTACTATAGACCATGGTACGGGTGTGGTGATAGGTGCGACTTGCATAATTGGTAATTATGTGAAATTGTATCAGGGCGTAACCTTGGGTGCTAAGAGTTTTCCGCTGGACGACCACGGACACCCCATCAAGGGTATTCCCAGGCATCCGATATTGGAGGATAATGTGATTATCTATTCGAATGCTACCGTGCTGGGCAGGATAACGATAGGCAGGGGGACTGTGATAGGCGGTAACCTGTGGGTGACGGAAAGCACCCGTCCGGGGGAGCAGATTGTACAGGCGCGCAAGCGAAAGACTACCATACAGCAGACGTTGATTAGTCCTGAGGACTGCGGAATGCTGTAGATGGATTTGTAATTCTTAATACGTAATACATAATCAGACAGAATAAATGGAGTTTGAACTGATTGCTAAGACTTTTCAGGGTCTTGAGCCAGTGTTGGCAACGGAGTTGATTGAACTGGGTGCCAATAATATACAGATAGGACGCCGTATGGTGTCCTTTGTCGGTAATAAGGAACTGATGTATCGTGCCAATTTCCAGTTGCGTACGGCTATCAGGATACTGAAGCCAATCAAGCATTTTCGTGCAACAACTGCTGAGGAGGTTTATGATGCGGTAAAACAGGTTGACTGGACCCAATATCTGACCAACGACACGACTTTTGCGGTGGACAGTGTGGTGTTTTCGAATGAATTCCGCCACTCGAAGTTTGTGGCATACAAGGTGAAGGATGCCATTGTGGACCAGTTCCGTGAAAAGACGGGTGACCGTCCTAATATCAGGCTTGTGAATCCGGATATACAGCTGCATATCCATATTGCCGAGTATGACTGTACCTTGGCTCTTGATTCGTCGGGCGAAAGCCTGCACCGACGCGGGTATCGCCAGGAGTCGGTCGAGGCTCCGCTGAACGAGGTCCTGGCAGCGGGCATTATCCTGCAGACGGGATGGCGTGGAGAGTGTGACCTGATTGACCCGATGTGCGGCAGCGGAACGATTCCGGTCGAGGCTGCGCTTATTGCACGTGGCATTGCGCCTGGTGTGTTCCGTAAGGAGTATGCTTTTGAGAAATGGCCCGACTTTGACCCTGACCTGTTTGGTGCCATATATGACGATGACAGCCGCGAGCGTCCATTTGACCATCATATCTATGGCTATGACAACAACCGTCGGGCAGTGGCGATTGCGACAAATAATGTACGGGCTGCGGGCCTGTCCAGGGAGATTACGATTGAACTGAGGGATTTCCAGGATTTTGTACAGCCGCGTGAGAAGAGCATAATTATAACGAACCCGCCTTATGGTGAGCGTATTTCAGCTCCTGACCTATTGGGCCTGTACAAGATGATTGGCGAGCGTCTGAAGCATCAGTTCACGGGGAACGATGCGTGGATATTGAGTTATCGCGAGGAGTGTTTCGAGGCTATAGGTCTGAAACCGTCGTTGCGTACTCCACTGTATAATGGGGCGCTGGAATGTGAATTGAGGAAGTACCGTATGTTTGACGGGCGTTTTAACGACATGCGTGCAGGTGGCGGTGACATCAAGAGTGCGCGTGAGCGAAATATGATGTCGCAGAAGCATCGCTTTCGCCAGCATCGCGATTTCAAGACCCGTCTGGGCGAGGAGCCTGTATCTCGCGACAGCAGGAGGCCCAGCCGTCAGGGGAAGAGAGAATTTGGCGTAAAAAAAGATAGATAGTGTTATGTGTAACAGGATTAGTGTTTTATTGGTATCTTGTATGTTTTTTTCTATGTCGGCTATGGCGCAGGACAAGCAATTTACCTTGGACGAGTTGCTGGGAGGCGGTGACAGTTACTGGACGCTGAGGCCGGAAAACATATATACCGGCTGGTGGGGTGACATACCGTTCAGGACATCGGTCGAGGGTGTTACCGAGATGAATACGGGAAATACATTGTGTACAGTCGAGGGTATAAACCAGAAACTGGGTGAGAAGGTGGCTTTCAGCGGGCATAACCTGACGTTCCCTTATGCTGACAGGACGATAGTTGATTTTCATAAGGGCTTGCGGCATATCCAACTTGATTTTGAAAAAGGCGAAAAGGTTTTGGATGTAACCTTGCCCGCAGGTGCGATAAACAGGGATTTTGACCGTGTTTCACGCAATACGGCTTTCTGCATCCAGGGTAACCTGTATGTTATGACTGCTGATGGCAGACAGATTGCTGTAAGTCAGGATGGCAGCGCCGATGGCAGCGAGGATATTGTGTATGGATGGAGCGTGCACCGTGATGAGTTTGGTATCCACAAGGGGACCTTCTGGTCTCCCGACGGCAAGTACCTGGCATATTACCGCATGGATCAGTCAATGGTGCCCAACTATCCCCAGGTGGATATTCATCCGCAGAAGGACTACAAGGGCGAAAACGGTTCGCGTATAGCTACGACCTATGCATGCCACTATCCTATGGCTGGTGAGAAGAGTCATGTTGTAAAGGTGGGTGTGTTTGATGTAGAAACGGGCAAGAATGTATGGCTTGACCTGGAGGGTGAGCCTGAGGATTACCATACGAATATCTCGTGGTCGCCTGACTGCAAGACAATTTATATTTTTGAACTGAACAGGGATCAGAACGACATGCGGCTTGTCTCCTATGACGTTGCAACGGGCAAGTCCGTCAGGACTATACTGCAGGAGTGTGACAAGCGGTATGTCGAACCGCTTAATCCATTGGAATTCCTTCCCTGGGACGATACCAAGGCTGTAATGCAGAGCCAGCGGGACGGTTACAATCACCTGTATCTGCTGGATGTCAGGACCGGAAACGTCAAGCAGCTGACCCGCGGCAAATGGGTGGTACAGAAATTTGTCGGTTTCAACACGGTGTCCAAGAGTCTGGTTTACCTGAGCAACGAGGCTGAACCGCGTACCTCGTGCCTGTACAGTGTCAGGACGGGTGGCGGCAGGCGCACGCTGATTGGAAAGGGCGAGGGCGTTTGCTACAATGCGTCGCTGAATGGTAGCGGAACGAGGGTTATACAGTGCTATACTGCTCCTGATGTTCCACGTAGCATCAACCTGCTGAGTACGACAACTGGCAAGGGGCAGAATATCCTGACGGCTACGGATACATGGAAGGCTGGGGGATATGCCGTGCCGCAGTTCCGCAGTGGCAGCATCAAGGCTGCGGACGGCAAGACTGACCTGTATTACCGTATGGTACTGCCTGCAGATTTTGATGAAACCAAGAAGTATCCCACCATTGTTTATGTGTATGGCGGTCCGCATGCGCATCTGGTACAGTCCAGCTGGCATTGGGACAGCCGCGGTTGGGAAACGTACATGGCACAGAAGGGTTATATAACATTTGTCCTGGACAGCAGGGGCAGCGAATGGCGCGGACGTGACTTCGAGCAGGCTACGTTCCGCCAGCTTGGTTGCGTTGAGCGTGAGGATCAGTTCTGTGGTGTCGGTTTCCTGAAGTCCCTGCCTTATGTGGATGCTGACAGAATTGGTGTGCACGGGTGGAGCTTTGGTGGATTTATGACCATAAACATGATGCTGACTTACCCAGAGACGTTCAAGGTGGGTGTTGCAGGTGGTCCTGTGATTGACTGGAGCTATTACGAGGTTATGTATGGTGAGAGGTATATGGATACGCCTGAACGGAACCCCGAGGGGTATGAGAAATGCAACCTGAGGAACCGTGCAGCAGACCTGAAGGGACGCTTGCAACTGATTATCGGATACAACGATCCGACATGTGTGCCGCAGCATTCGCTGTCCTTTATCCGTGCTTGCGAGGATGCTGGTACGCAGCCTGATTTCTTTGTCTATCCCGGTGGCGAGCACAATATGTACGGACGTGATGCGGTGCACCTGCATGAGAGGATTACGAGGTATTTTGAAGATTTTCTGAAATAAAATATGGGATACAGGGTATTACTGCTCGGCTCTGGTGGCCGTGAACACGCTTTGGCATGGAAGATTGCACAAAGCCCCAAGTTGGACAAGTTGTTTATTGCTCCAGGTAATGCCGGTACATCGTCTGTGGGCGAGAATGTTGCGATTAAGGCGGATGATTTTGACCAGATCAGGAAACTGTGCCTGACGGAATCGGTCAACATGGTTGTCGTGGGACCGGAAAATCCGTTGGTCAAGGGGATATATGACTATTTCAAGGGAGACCCGGAACTGGCTGGCATTCCTGTGATTGGTCCGTCAGCTGCGGGTGCCGCGCTGGAGGGAAGCAAGGATTTTGCCAAGGGGTTTATGCAGCGCCATGGCATACCCACTGCGGCATACAGGACCTTTACCCCGGAAACTGTCCAGCAAGGAAAGGAGTTCCTGCGTACGCTGAGTGCACCTTATGTGCTGAAGGCCGACGGGCTGTGTGCCGGAAAGGGTGTGCTGATACTGGATTCTGTTGACGAGGCTGAGAGGGAGCTGGAGCAGATGCTGGGCGGAATGTTTGGCCAGGCTTCCAGCCGTGTCGTAATCGAGGAGTTCATGAGTGGTATAGAGTGTTCGGTGTTTGCCCTGACAGACGGCAAAGATTATGTAATACTGCCCGAGGCTAAGGATTACAAGCGTATTGGTGAGGGTGATACCGGACTGAATACCGGTGGAATGGGAAGTGTGAGTCCTGTTCCGTTTGCTGACAGGGAGTGGATGCAGAAGGTCGAGGAGCGCATTGTGCGTCCGACGGTGGAGGGGCTGAAGGCTGAGGGTATCGAATACAGGGGCTTTATCTTCTTCGGGCTGATTAATGTTGACGGCAATCCCAAGGTTATCGAATACAACGTGCGCATGGGTGATCCCGAGACGGAGACTGTCATGCTGCGTATCAAGAGCGACATAATGGATCTGTTCGAGGGTGTAGCTACGGGAACCCTTGCTGCCAGGAAGATTGAATTTGACCCTCGCAGTGCGGTGTGTGTAATGCTGGTGAGCGGAGGCTATCCGGGCAACTATGACAAGGGGTTCGAGATTTCGGGCATCGAGGATGTCAGGGGTAGCATAGTATTCCATGCCGGTACTGCCGTAAGGGATAACCGTGTGGTAACCGACGGCGGGCGCGTGATAGCTGTAAGCTCGTATGGGCTGAACCTGGGCGAGGCTCTGGAGAAGAGCATGGGCGAGGCTGCCAAAATCAGTTTCGAGGGTAAGTATTTCCGCCGTGACATCGGACAGGATTTATAATACACGTTCCGTCAACGGGAGATAGATTGTGAGAAACAGCCGTTTGCAAAACCAGATAAGCGAAAGTGCCTTTATCCTGCCTGTGTGTGCAGTGGTAGCGGCAGTCTTGTGGCCCGTCAGGTGTAACCCGTTGTCTTATGACATGGGCGTCGCAACGGCCGTGTCACTGCTGGCGGCTGTGTTTACCACTTATCTGATAATGGAGACGAACAGTGCCAACAGTCTGCTCAGGATACGTTCACGCATGGTTTCGACAGTGTGGGTAATGGGTATTTCGATGATGACGTTTGCCCATGATTTGTCGGTGACGTGGCTGGTCGTTCCGCTTATTGCATTAAGTCATTACCTGTTGTTCAGGACATACCAGATGCACGAACCTGTAGGTTATTCGTTCCATATATTCTTCCTGCTGGGCACATCGATTCTGCTTATTCCGCAACTGTGCATACTGGTACCCTTGTATTTCTGGTATATGGCGATATTTATGCGCAGTCTTTCGTGGAGGGCATTATGGGCAGGTATCATAGGACTTACCCTGCCGGTATGGTTTCTGGCAGGATGGTGTGTGGCTGAAGGTGACTTTGAACGTATTGTGAACGTGTACGACACAATTTCCGGCATGCAGACCTGGAATATGGATAACTACAAACCGTATATGACATGGTATAGCGTACAGACACTGACGTGGTTTTTTGTCACGTTTGTATCAGCTGTTGCTACAATACATTGCCTGTGGACTTATTACAATGACAAGATCCGGACCAGGATGTGCCTATATATATGTATAATGCAGCTCACGGCCGTATGGCTGTTGCTGTTGTGGCAGCCTGAGTTGTACAATGTGCTAATGCCACTGCTTATGCTTTGCTCTTGTACGGTAATTGCCCATTTCTTTGCATTGACGGGCTCCGTTGTCAGTAATCTGTTCTTTGTGCTTTCGGTTTTTGCCCTGGGTGCACTGACGTCAATCAACATGGGACTATGGAGGCTGTAATGCATATTCTGGAGGGTTATGGGTACTGGGGGATGACCATTGCGGCGTTCCTGGCGGGTAGCATATTCCCGTTCAGCAGCGAGGCAGTGATGGTCAGCCTGCAGCTTGCGGGGCTCGAACCCTGGCCGTTGTTCCTTTCTGCCTCGGCAGGAAATGTTGCTGGCAGTATGTTCAACTACTACGTGGGGACACTGGGCAGGCTGGAGTGGATAGAGAGGTACCTGCATATAAAACGTGACAAGGTCCTGAGGGCACAGGCGTGGATGGAGAATCGCGGGGTATGGATGGGAACGCTGTGTTTCCTGCCTGTCATAGGCAGTGCGCTGAGTGTTGCCATGGGCTATATGAGGGCAAATCCGTACAAGTCGTTTATCGCCATATCGATAGGCAAAACTGCAAGGTATGCCGTATTGATACTGGTGACGTACTATCTGCAGGACTGACAGCGGTGGGATTGGAAAGAAAATAATGTATGAATCAATATAATTAAAACAAACTGAAATGAAACAGTTCAGACTGATTGACACCCTTATGGGCTGGCTTACATTCGGTATAGCTGCATTTGTATATTGCAGCACTATCGAGCCTACTGCCAGTTTCTGGGATTGTCCCGAGTTTATCACTACGGCTTACAAGCTGGAGGTAGGACATCCGCCAGGCGCACCGTTCTTTATGCTTACGGCCAACCTTTTCACTCAGTTGGTCAGCGATCCGGCACTTGTTGCCAAGATGGTAAATATGATGAGTGCGCTGTTCTCAGCCGCATGTATCATGTTCCTCTTCTGGAGTATCAGCCATCTTACGCGCAAGCTGGTAGGTGAGGACGGGCAGGTCAGAACCCTGGCGCAGTGTGTGACGGTCGAGGCGGCTGCCCTGACCGGAGCGTTGGTATATACTTTCTCAGACACTTTCTGGTACTCAGCAGTCGAGGGTGAGGTGTATGCCTATTCGAGCCTGTTCACGGCGGTGGTATTCTGGCTCATGCTCAAATGGGAGGACCATGCTGACGAGCCGCACAGTGACCGTTGGATTATCCTGATATCATATCTTACGGGTCTGAGCATAGGTGTGCATCTGCTGAATCTGCTGTGTCTGCCTGCTCTGGTGCTCGTGTGGTATTACCGTAAATATCAGTATCCTACGCTCAAGGGCAGTCTTGTCGCACTTGTAGGCAGTTTCGTGCTTATCGCAGCCGTGCTGTATGGCATAGTACCGGGTATTGTGAAAGTTGGCGGCTGGTTTGAGCTGTTCTTCGTAAACCAGCTGGGCATGTCCTTCAACTCGGGAATGTATGTCTATATAGCCTTGCTTATCGTTACGGTGATTTCTGCCATATATGCGACGGTCAGGGCCAATGATGCCGCTGCCAACGGTAACTCGCCCGAGGATATTAAACGTCAGGCAGGCTCGCGTCTGTTCGCAAATATAGCATTCGTTGCCAGCATAGGTATGCTGGGTATTCCGTTCTACGGATACGGGCTGTCCAGTGTCCTGATAGGCATATTGGTCATTGCCGTCATCCTTGCTATACTGTTTGTCCGTCGGGACGGTAAGTACATGGTATCTACACGACTGATGAACACATCGCTGCTGTGTATGCTGATGATAATGGTCGGATACAGTTCCTATGCGGTAATCGTAATCCGCTCGTCTGCAAATACACCGATGGACCAGAATTCGCCCGAGGATATCTTCACCCTGGGCAGCTATCTGAGCCGCGACCAGTACGGTGACCGTCCGTTGCTGTATGGCAATCCGTATTCGGCACCTGTTGCGATGGAGGTTCAGGGCGAATACTACGTGCCTGTTGCCGAGGAGGGTGCTCCTGAGTATCAGCGTGTAGAAAAACGCGATTCCACCGAGCCTGACAGGTACGAACTGATTGGTCACAAGCAGAAATACGTATATACGTACAATATGCTTTTCCCCCGTATGTATTCGGACCGCCATGCCAAGGCGTACGAGGATTGGATGGGCGGTATCAAGGGAAATATGGTAGAAATAGAACGTGCAGGGGAGAGGCATCAGATCAAGGTTCCGACGTTCTTCGAAAACATCTATTTCTTCATGTCCTACCAGGTTAATTTCATGTACTGGAGATACTTTATGTGGAATTTCTCGGGCCGCCAGAACGACATTCAGGGTAATGGCGAACTGGAGCATGGAAACTGGCTGACGGGTATCTCGTTCATCGACAATATGCGCCTGGGCGATCAGGACATGTTGCCTACCGAGCTGAAGAATAACAAGGGACACAATGTGTTCTATGCCCTACCACTTATACTGGGTCTTATCGGATTCTTCTGGCAGGTGAACAAGCGCTCGAAGTATAACGGATTGATGGTTGACGAGGGTGTTAAGCAGTTCTGGGTGGTATTCTTCCTGTTCTTCATGACAGGTCTGGCCATTGTCATATACCTGAATCAGACACCTATGCAGCCGCGTGAACGTGATTACGCCTATGCCGGTTCGTTCTATGCTTTTGCCATCTGGTGCGGACTGGGTGTTGCTGCAATCAGTGACATGCTGAACAATACCATCCTGCGCAAACGTGCCCTGGGCAGTGCCCTAATCAGCTGTGCCTGCGTACTGGTTCCCGTTCAGATGGCTTCGCAGACGTGGGACGACCATGACCGCAGTGCAAGATATACGTGCCGTGATTTTGGGCAGAACTATCTGCAGTCACTGGACAAGGGGTGCTATCCCATTATCTTTACCAACGGAGACAATGATACCTTCCCGCTGTGGTACAACCAGGAGACTGAGGGCTTCCGTACCGATGCCCGCGTATGTAACCTGTCGTACCTGCAGACGGACTGGTACATTGACCAGATGAAGCGCCCTGCATACGATTCGCCCTCGGTGCCTATTTCGTGGAAGCGTATCCAGTATGTATCGGGCACTCGCGAAGGCGTGCAGGTACGTCCGGGTACTATCGAGAAGGTGATGGAGTATTACAGGGATGAACCTGATGTGCTGCGCGACCTTCTGGGTGACAATCCGTATGAACTGAGGAATATCATCGACAAGTGGATACTGAACGACAATCCGGATTTCCAGATTATCCCTACTGACTCCATTGTCATGACGGTTGACAAGGATGCCGTGAGAAAGAGCGGAATGATGATAGCGGCTGATTCGATTCCGGATGTAATGCACATCAGTCTCAAGGGTAAGCGTGCTGTGTACAAGAGCGAGCTGATGATATACGAGATGCTGTGCCGTACCAACTGGACACGTCCATTGTATATCGCATGTACGGTGGGTTCGGACAACTATGGTTCCCTGGGGGACAATTTCGTGCGCGAGGGTCTGGTTGACCGCATTACGCCGTTCAACACGGCTGCCAGCGGCAAGACGATAGATACGCGCAGGATGTATGACAACCTGATGACTAAGTTCCGTTTTGGCGGCATCAGCAATCCTGACATATACCTTGACGAGACGATACTGCGTATGTGCTACACTCACAGACGTCAGTTTGCCACCCTTGCCAAGCAGCTTTTGGCTGAGGGTAATACGAATCTTGCGCTAAAGGTCGTGGAGCGTGCTGCCAAGGAAATTCCTTCGACTACGGTTCCGCACAATTATATGGGTGGCAGTATGGACCTTGCCAATGCCTGGCTTGTACTGGGGTACAAGGACAAGGCCGGGGAGATAATCCTGGACCTTGCCCGTAATGCCAGCGAGTATCTCGCCTGGTATGCTTCGCTCAGCCCCAGGATGCGGAATATGTCCAAGCAGGATATCGTGTACAACCTGTACCAGCTGAACAATGCTACAGAGTCGTTGCGTGGGGCAGATTCGGACAAGGCCGAGGAATATGCTCGCAAGCTTGATATGTACACCGGCATCTTCCAGAACCTCCTGTACGAGACTGAGTAGATATGCTTGTCGAACGTCCGGCAACCATCCTGCGGCAGGTCTATCCGCAGGCTTTGTGGAGGATGAACCATCGTCAAAGGTCTGTTTATCTGACCTTTGACGATGGTCCTATTCCGCAGGCTACCCCGTTTGTGCTTGATGTTTTGGACAAGTCTGGCGTAAAGGCCACCTTTTTCATGGTAGGCGAGAATGCCGTCCGTTATCCTTATCTCCTGACCGATGTCCGCAATCGCGGTCACAGGGTGGGGAACCATACCTACAATCATCTTGGCGGCTTGCAGTCATTCGGCAACCGGTACATGGAGAATGTGCTGAAGGCTGAGGAGATACTGCAGACAGGCAGGCTTTTCCGTCCCCCTCACGGCTGGATGAGCCACTTGCAATACCACCGCATGCTAAGGGATTCGTGGCAGGTAGTAATGTGGGATGTGCTGACACGGGACTATGACGGCAGTGTCGGTCCTGACGGGATATTCGGCAACGTACGTAAATATACCCGCCCGGGCAGTATCATAACATTCCATGACAGCCTGAAGAGTATTGGCAAACTGCGTATCGTGCTTCCGGACATCATTACATGGCTAAAGGACCAGGGCTACACCTTTGAAGTGTTAGGTGATACGGATTAATGGAATTATGAATTGTGCATTAACAATTATGAATTAAGAAATGCTTTCGCCGTATCTGAATCCAAATGTTATCGAGGCAGGCTGTGACGAGGCCGGGCGCGGGTGCCTTGCAGGGCCGGTATTTGCAGCAGCCGTAATTCTGCCGCCTGATATATGCGACAGATGTCCCGATTTGGCAATGGGGCTGAATGATTCCAAACAGCTGAGCGAGAAGCAACGCTACGCATTGCGCGAACTGGTCGAGGGAAATGCCGTAGCATGGGCCATAGGCATGATGGACAACCGCGAGATAGACAAGTATAATATCCTGCGCTCGAGCATAATGTCCATGCATCGGGCCCTGGACCGACTTTCGGTACAGCCGCAGCATGTCATCGTGGACGGCAACCGTTTCCTGTCATGGGGTAGGGGCGTACCCTATACTACCGTTGTCAAGGGTGACGCCAAATATATGAGCATTGCCGCAGCCAGCATTCTGGCCAAAACCTACCGTGACGATTTCATGCTGGACATACACCGGCAATATCCGATGTATGGATGGAACCGGAACAAGGGATACCCAACCAAAGAGCATCGTCAAGCGATACGGCAACATGGCGCAACACCGTATCATCGCATGACCTTCAACCTGCTGGGCGAAAGTCTCCAGATGGAGTTTGATTTCTGACCTGCCCTGCGGTCGGGTGTGTGTGGGCCTTTGTTCAGTAGAAATAGTGTGGAACAAACCAGTAGGCAATCCTGTTAAGTACCGGAATGCCGTCGTTGACGCGCTCCAGCAGGATGTATTTCTCCAGTCCTTCGACAGACAGGCATACAAGGTCGTCTGTGAGCCAGATGGGTTTGGTCGGAACGACTGATACATTGTCGGTAAATGAACCGTCAGCAAGATATTTGATCGAGTTGAACTGTCCTATGATGGTAAGTTCGGTGTCCAGGGTCAGTAGCCAGTGAGTGGGGGTAAAAACGTAGAATCTCTTGTTGAACGTAGGGCTTTGGGGATATTTGTTCCTGACTGAATCAATCTTGCTCTTGTTCAGGGATAATGCAGTGCCCAGGGTGCGCCATGTTCCTATGATGCGGTTCTTCTTGTCCGGTTTCTGCAATTTCGTTATTGCGTCAAATATGATTTTTCCGTCCTGGGAGAATTTTCCTGCCTGATATTTTTCAACACACCATTCGTTTGGTACATAGTATGGGAACATCTTGTGGTATCCGGCTTCTTCCCTGACCCAAAATTTCAGTGTGAATCCCTTTTTGCTGCTGTCGTATATCAGGTCGGATTTGTCTTCTTGATATGCGGGGGTGGCACCTGTGTAGTTGTACACCTTGTTCCGGCTGAAATTGAACCAGTGCGTGGCATTGTCCACAACAATGTTGAGCGTGATGCTGTCCGTGCACACCTTGTACTGGTCCTTGCAGTCAGTTACCGTAGCTTTCGAGCTCTGTACCGATGTCAGTTTGTAGATGCCGCGCGGATTGCCTTTCTGACACATGCCGGATTGCGGTGCAAAAGCCATAGTCGCGGTGACAGCCGCTATTATCATGGATTTCATTATTTTCATATTCTTCCTATTCTATATTATATATGATACACAATTTTGCGTTGTAAAAGTAGGAAAAATCATTTGATTTTACAAAATATCGCGGAGGGATTTGAGGATTCAGTATAAAAACTCAATGTGTTAAATAAAGTTAACATATTGTCTTTCTTAATTTATTGTGTCGGACTTGGGACACACGACTGCCGTATCTTTGCGGTGGAATTAAACTTTAACACATATCATTACTATGAAAACCGAAGTATTAAACTCAGCAAAAGTTAACGTTATGTCCAGTGTTTCAATCCGCGAGCAACTGTTGTCAAGCAGCGTTGTTTTGGCTCTTGCCGCATTTTTCGGCAAGATTCTGGAGGAGGAGGTTTCGCCTGTTCAGGCACTGTCCATCCTGAATGTAGTGCTGTCCTTTACTGTTTTGATGCTGTTGTCTGGTTCAAGCCTGTTGATTTTGTGTCCCATTGGCCTGTGGTTTGCCGCAGCCGTATTCCAATACCTGGGAATGATGGAATAAAAGAAAGGCCCGAGCGGAAACGCCCGGGTCTTTTTTTGTGTTGGTTTTCCTGTTTGCATCTGCAGGAACGGTTGCGACTGGTAATACAGGCGGTAAGGTTATGACCGGTTTATTTGTTCAGTGTCCAGGTCGAACCGTCCTTGGTATCCTTGACCTCGAACCCCAGGGCTGCCAGGTCGTCACGTATCTTGTCGCTCAGTGCCCAGTTCTTTTCTGCCTTAGCCTGGTTGCGCTGCTCCAAAAGCATGTCAACTACGGCTCCGTATGCTTCCTCGCGTGCCTTGTTGCTGTTGCCGCTCTCCTGGGTAAGCCCCAGTATGTCAAAGGCGAATGTGCTGAACATGTCGGTCAGTGCTGCTGCAACCTCAGCAGTTATGCTTGCCTTCTTGTCAACCACTGTGTTGATTATACGGCAGGCATCAAACAGGTTGCTGATAACCATGGGGCTTGCCAGATCGTCGTTCATTGCTTCGTAGCACTTCTCTCGCAATTCTTCCACAGTCTTCATCTCGACCTGAGGCTGACCCTTGACCTTCTGTCCCTCAGCCAGTCGCTTTAACGCCTTCCAGCCTTCCATCAGGCGTGCCAGGCCTTTTTCTGCACTCTGCAGGGCCTCGTTCGAGAAATCCACCGTACTGCGGTAGTGAGCCTGCAGGATGAAGAAGCGTATGGTCATGGGACTGTAGCCGCGTTCCAGGCGCTCGTGCTCACCGGCAAAGAACTGAGGCAGCGTAATGAAGTTGTTGTATGACTTGCCCATCTTCTTGCCGTCAATGGTTATCATGTTGTTGTGCATCCAGTAATGCACCATCTGCTTCCCCTGCGAGGCAACTGCCTGGGCAATCTCGCATTCGTGGTGAGGGAACACCAGGTCCAGTCCTCCGCCGTGTATGTCAAACTCCTCGCCCAGATACTTGCGTCCCATGGCAGTACATTCGCAATGCCATCCGGGGAAACCCTCGCTCCAGGGGCTGGGCCAGTGCATGATGTGCTCGGGCATAGCCT
>ODAI013074200.1_pt1 | contig 17400 bp, 16 predicted proteins | sample 1539321 | NCBI WGS metagenome assembly ODAI01 (sample SAMN02144231, study PRJEB22623) | gut metagenome | biome: sheep rumen | host: Ovis aries | place: New Zealand | reverse complement strand
TGTAAAACTCCTCTGAGTGACCCCCATAAAACCGCAATCCCAAACGCTTCCTCTCAACCTCTGAATAATGTAAGGGGGCCGGGGGGGGGGGGGGGTAACTTACTAATATTCATTTTGTTATAATTTATATTTAGCCACCAATGCCTAACATCGGTGACTGATTCGATTTCAAAGCCGTTCTTTTCATATAACTTACACGCTGGCACATTGTTCAATTGAGTGGCTACAGAAAGCCTTTTGCAATCGCTTTGCCGCGCATAATGCACCACATGACGCATCATTGCGGTCCCGATGCCCCTATGCTGGTAATCCTCATGGATAGCGACCAAACCAATGCTCCCTTTGCCACATCTTAAATCAAGCGTGACCAAACCTCTTGGGACATTGTCAAGCATGTAACAAAACACCTCGGTAGCCATTGTATGGCAGACTGACTGCTCAATCCATCGAGCATAGAGCCGCTCATAGCTTCCTTTCGGGAGCGTTTCATCGAGTTTGAACCTCGAATACTTTCCGCTCACCAAAGCCAGATGAAGTAAATCATCCGTCGTACCATTCTTAGGCTCCCATGAAACAACATTGGGATTCGTCTCAGACGGGACTTCTTTCGGCAAGACATACACCACTTTCTCATCCATCAATTCCGCTTTTACATTTGGGACACGAAGTCCGTGTTTGGAAAAAACATAGACCAAATCAAAAGCGGATTCCAATGCACTCTTTTTGCTTACCAAGACCTCGGCATCTTCGGCTGACGACACTTCAGCCCTGCCTATGCGCAAACCGAAAAAACCGCTGTCCCAATCCAATCTTTCAACCTTCATTCCAAATTCACTTTATCCATTACCACAAACAACTGCCGTCCCTTAACTTGATCAAAAGTCTTCCCGATGTATAGACCGAGGATACCCATCACAAAGAGCAAGAGGCCACCAACAAACCAAATGGAAAACAACGTGGTCGTATATCCAGGAACTCGGATGATACCGGCCCATTTTGCAATGACATTGTAGACCGCCAATAGAAACGAAACCGCCGCCATTCCGAAGCCCAAACCTACCGCCATGCGCAAGGGTTTGTTGCTGTTCGACACAATGACATCGAAACTGAGTTTGAGCAACTTGTATAGGTTATAGGAACTTTTTCCTTCAGCACGCTCAGCATGTTCGACATCAATGGCAGTATCCCTAAAGCCCAAATACTTCACCAATGAAGGGAAAGAACGCGCCCTTTCGGGCATCTTGTTGAACTCCGCTATCACGCATTGCTTGTATATGCCATAGTTAGCAATAGCACTATCTGTCTTCAATCCACTCATCCAATTAAACACCCAATGGAAAACACCAGAAGACATCTTTTTCCAAAACCCAAACTTTTTGTCCTTTCGACGAGCGAAAACAATATCATACCCTTCCATCGCTTTATTATACAAGTTCGGTATCTCTTCCGGCCTGTCCTGAAGGTCGCAGTCCATCACCACCACCCAGTCGCCTTTGGCGTAATGTAGGCCCGCCGTGATGGCATAATGTTGCCCGAAGTTGCGCGATAGGTTGATGCCTTTCACTTTGGGATTCAAGGCACATTGCTTCACGATTTCGTCCCATGAGTTATCTGGAGAAGCATCATTCACCAAGATGATTTCATAGTCATCCGTTATGGTGCTGACGCTCTCCACATTACGCCGCACTAATTCGGCCACCATCTTCTCGCCACGATAGACGGGCGAGACTATTGAAACATGAGGAGTATTATTCATTGTTCATCTTTCTTCAAATTGCTGTTTCTCACATAAATCACCGTCCGCAATTCCTCGCCCATGTTCTCCGACATTTTGCGCAGTTCCATCCTTCTGTAGTCGTCGGGGAAACCCCATCCGGCTTGCTTGAAATGATTTATCACATCCATTTCCTCCGACTTGAAAAGCACAAACGCCATGGGAACTTTATTCTCAAACACTTTATATTGCCACCAATGGTAAGGCAAACGGCCATCAACGTAACCGCCAGCAAGATAAACGGCCATCTGGTTTTCGCCAAAGGCCATGTAAAGGTCGCCGGGCATGCAACCAGCGGAATAAAGGCTGTCCAAAACATCGCGATAATACTCTTGCTGGTATTGGCTCACCTTTATCCGCTGCGGACGAGACGCGCCCTCCACCTCATACTTCGACGAGCGCGGCGTGTAGTAATAATGGTAGCGCTGGAAATTGCCCATATAAACATAACCTGCAAACAACATGGCCAAATAGAGCAACACCAGCCTGTCATCGGTTTCTTGCTTGGATTGCGCCATGAGGAGATAAAACGCCATCAGCCAAAATGGAGCAAAGATGACGGCCTTGTTCATAATGGCCTGATTGGTGCCAAAAACACCTGCCAACGGGATCGCCATAAACACCAAGACAATCCACATCTCTTTTGAAACCAAGAACTTGCCAATGCTCACATCGGGCTTTGATAAGACATGAGCCAACATGAGAGCCACGGGAAAGATGAACAAGGTGCCGTGAAGGTCATACACTTTCCTGACCACGAGCAAAACCGCACACAGCACGAAAGTGACACCCCACAAAAGCCATTCAGGGAAATGTATCTTTCTGAAAACCAAGGTAAGCGCAACTACCGTTGGAACCATTATCAGAATCAATTTGCCCACTGTCCTCAACATTCCTGAAACCAAACTTCCCGAATCGTGCCCCGATTGCGAAGTTTCCGTGAACGTGGCGACCACCACCCGCGTCATTTCCGAAAGCCATTGCCTCAAGTCATGGACCAGCAAATGATTGACAACCAACGCCAAAACTAAGCCGAAAAAGGCAAAGAGCACATCTTTCCATTTGCGCTTTTCATTTTCAAGCCAATATAAAACCACAAACAAGATGGTCAGGCAGATGCCCGCAGGAGGATAGTTCGTAAAGGCGAACCAAAGGAAGAATCCCACTCCAAAAGCCGCCAAGAACCTCACCCATCCCCTATCGCACACAAACTGCGCAAACAGCAACGAGGTGGCTAACAAGGCAATGATTACTTCAAGACTATCGTATGAAAGAGTAGGGGCAGCAAAAGTGAACGACATGGCACCCGCCAACGCCACCATGGGATAATAAGCCCAACGGGGAACCGCCAATCCTTTTTTTCGCGACAGCCATTCATACGATGACAACGCAAATGCAAGTAATGCTATCCCATTCAGAATCAACCGAATGTAGCGAAACACCATGATATCATCGTCAGGGAAAGGACGGCACAACGCCCTTGTGATGAAATGGAAATCCGTGGCTTGGCCTTCAATACCCTGATTTCGCAGAAAGCCCATCAGGTAATAGCCCTCGTCGCATGAAATGCCTTTGTGCAAGGTGCTCACAATCAAGTACCAAACCAAAGCAACCGCCATCCATGCGAGAATGCCGTATTTCAACACAAAATCCGCTAACCTATTTATTTTCTGCATCTTTCAATCACACTTTGGTAATATTGCTCCATTTGCGGGACAATCGTTTCGGTAGAGAACCTGCTGCGACACATTTCGTATCCGTTTTCCGCCAAACGATGGCGCAATCCGGCATCAGAGAGCAACAATTCCATCTTTTCGGCTATCTGCCCAACATCGTCGGGATCGACCAAAAAACCGTTTTCGCCGTCGTCAATCAATTCTTTTCCTGAAGCCCTTTCAGTGTAAATCAAGGCTTTGCAACGCGCCAAGACCTCCAAGGCCGCCATCGAGAAGTTCTCGAAATAAGAGGGTAGCACACAGAACAAAGCCGCGTCAATCTCGTCGGCAATGCGCTCATGCGGCACAAACCCGACAAAATCCACCCTATCGGCAAATTGTGGATTCACCAAGCGTCTGGCTCCTTCGATATCGCCACTTCCGACCAATCGCAACCGCACTTGGGGATTCTTCTCCGCCACTATATTGAATGCCTTGATAAGGCTAAACGCGCCTTTCATCTCGGCTATCTTCCCGAAAAACAAGATGTTTTGGCCTTCGGATTCTTTCGGGCTTTTAAACACACTTGCCTCAATGGGGTTGTAAATAACATCAATAGACTTATTGCTGCAAAGATTTTCCTCCACATAGCGTTTGGAAAACTCGCTCACCGCGCAAATGGCATCGGCTTGGTCAAAAACAACCTTGTCCTGTTTCGTTTTTTCCTCATTCTCAACACCTTCCACATGATGGAACAAGAAAGAAACGCTGCCATGCACCCTGACTATCAAAGGCACCGAGAAACGCCTCGCAGGGAAAACGATCCCATCGTTATGAATGAAAGCATCCACATAATCAGGCATTTCCAGGACATCAATCTGATGCTTTTTGATTACGTCTTCCAACAAACCTTGAGTTCGGTTGAGAATCCGTTGCGTTTTTGTTGTCCTACTCCGCTGTCCACCTTTAACAAGGTTGCAAGCTCTTATACCTATCGTATCATAACTTCCTTTGTGCCAACGGATAACAGTTACGCCATCGGTTTCTTCAACTGTTTCCTTTCCCTCACCTTCCCAATAGGTTCCGGCCACAAAAACATGGTGCCCGCGTTTGGCCATGGCCTCGGCCACCAACTTCACCACCGTGCCAATGCCACCGTTTCGCGCTGGCGGGTATTCGTCGCAATAATACAGAATATTCATTTCCTCAGATGATGGATGAAATTGAACGCCTTGCGCGTATGGTTGTTCAGCCAGTTGTCGTTGACAATGCCGTCCATGACAACGATTCGTTTTCCTTTGAAAATCAATGTATTGAGATGATGTCCACCCTTCGTATTCCACTCTTGCTTTTTGTCAATCATGGGTTTGAAGAGCTGCTCAGCATATTTTGTCGGCGAAAGCTCCGTGATTTCATAGACACAGAGGTTCTCGCCATAGTAGTTGGTGCAATATTGCGCCGGACGGTAAAGTTTCCCCTCGTATGAAAACAGCGCCCCGCCGCAGCGTGAGAAGGCAACGTCATCGGTTATCGGCGACAAGGGATGCTCGACATATTCGCCAGTCAAATCATCGGCGACGAAAATGCGCAGACCGTTTTTCTCGCCATCCCAAGCCGTGGTGAACAGATACCACTTGCCTTCGTGGAACAGCACGCAACTGTCGGCAAACTTGTCACCTTCGACCAAAGTCTTGTGTTTCTCCCAACGAAAAGGGAAATCCATCGCTTTATATAATATCACCGCATCACATTCGCGGGTTTCGGGCAGCATATAAATCGACCCATCATGCTCAAACACATTGGGATAAGACAAATGATGCCTTTCTTTCAGCACCACACCCAAGTTCTCCCAATGCTCCAGGTCCTTTGTCCGCTTGGCGCAAATCGGTGCCTTGGCTTTCAGACGCTCCTCCTCGAAGAAGAGATACAGCCAGCCGTCGTTGACGAACAAGAACGGGTCGGCATAGCCCGTTATCTGGTGATAACTCGTCCTGACCAATGTCTGCGGCGTGAATCTCCTATTGGGATTCCGTTTCACGCAATCGAACAGGCTCTCGTTTCCCGTAAGAGCAAAAAGCGCGATATTCCAGAGGTCTTGGGGCTTGTTGAGGGTCATCTTGTCTTCCAAAACATGATTATATCGCCAACTTTGGAAATGGACTGGGCCAACCTAAATTTCCTGGACTGTCTCAAAGAAGCTAAATTATCCAGCAATTCCTTGTTTTTGTTTTCCAATTGGCGATTGAAAAAGGCGAACCGCATCGGGTTAGGGAAATGCCTGTCGTATGTTTCTTTGTGGTTTTCATAGATTTGCAAAAACAGGCTTTCCTTCTGCTTGTCAGTAATGCTACGCTCTCTTGATCCCGAAAGGATTCTGTAATAATAACACAAATCAGGTAGTTTCACGACTCGGGATTGTTCGTCCAATAGAGAAATCATCAATTCCCAGTCTTCCCAGCCATTTCTCATATTGATATTGTAACCGCCAATGTTTTCAAAACGGCTTCTCCTGAAAATCACCGAGTTGTAAAAAACATTTTCCAACATAAGAGTCTCATAATCAAATGGCTTGAGTATGATTTCTCCTTCCAACTCTCCAAAAAAGACACCTTTCCCATAAACGGCATCAACGGCTTCATCTTTTTCAAACCAGTCCACCGCCTTCTCCAAATAACGCTCGCCAATCTTGTCATCGGCATCCAAAGGAAGCAAGTATTTGCCTTTGCTTTTCGCAACGGCGAAGTTGCGCGTATCACAAACGCCGCTGTTTTCCTTATAATAATAATGGAAGCGGCTGTCTTTCTTGCAATAAGCCAAAGCGACCTCCTCGGTATTGTCCTTGGAGCCGTCGTTGACGATGACACACTCCCAATAGGGATAGGTCTGCCGCAGCACCGAATCGAGTGCTTCGGGCAGATATTGTGCTTGGTTGTAGCACGGGGTGATGATGGAAACTATGGGTGGTTGCATGGCGTTTCTCAAGATTTCAGTGCTTTCATTTCCTCCTCGGAGAACCAAGGATAGAGCTTGTTCTTTTTCCCCAACTTGGCCGCCAAAGTCAATGAGGCTTTGCAAAGCGGCCAGCCATTTAGCATTAACAGACTTTGTAGCTTGGGTGTCAGGCCAGGACGGGGTGCAAGCAACGCCTTTACATTCCCTTTAGGGAACCTGTCATAAAAAGAAGCGAACTGGCTTTCCACATCTCGTCTTTCTTCCTTTGAGAACAAGTCGCGATTCTCGCGATATTTATGCCACAACTCAATCATTTCCCTGAACGCATTGGTCTCAATCTTGGCCATCACATTTCGCGGCTGACCAAATTCTTCTGCCGCTTGAATCAAACGGATATGCGTTTCCAAATAGCCGAATATTTTGTGGGTAATTTTCTTGGTAATACTTTCCAAATTAACATTGTAATAGTATTCCGACGGACAATAGGCAACCATTTTGGCATTGAGAAGAATCATCCTTGTAATCAGTTCATCCGAATTAAATCCACCATAAAGATACCTTTCATCACATGCATATTTCTTATACAAGTATGCTTTACACATCAAATAAGACCATACCCCACGCCAATCAATTGAACGTTCGAAAGCTTCTTGTCCACTAATAACCGAATTAGTCACAATCTGACACTCCAAAAAATTATCCCTGACTGTCCCATCTGGTTTCCTCTGAATCAAATTCGGCACAGCCACATCAGCGTTTGTTGTAGTAATCACGCCAAGACAAACTTCAAACATGTCAATGCTGATGCTATCATCAGAATCAAGATAGAATACATAATCGCCTGTGGCCTTTTCGAGGCCGAAAGCCCTTGCCTTGGCCGGGCCGCCGTTCTCTTTGTGGAAAACCCGGATTCGAGCATCTTTCTCCGCCCATGCCTGCAACTTCTGCAAGGAATCATCCGTGCTGCCGTCATCCACCGCCAAAAGTTCCCAATTCGGGTAGGTCTGGCCAATTACCGACAGAACGGCTGTATCAAGCCATCCCGAGGCGTTATAGACGGGCATGATGACAGAAATCATTTTATCTTCTTGCACTGATTTTTCCTTTGGTGTAACATATTTCTTCAGTTTTTCCACCATCTCCTCTTTTGAGGAAAACTCGTCAAGCCCCATTGGATTGGACAGGCTTTTTTCCGCTAAAACAGGGACACCATTGCTTAATGGATATTGATAACGAAACGACTCTTGGATTGGTTTTTCCAAAAATGAATGTAAACCAAGAACCACTCGACTTCTCCTAATAATTCCATGAAGTTCTTCGCCATAGACATCGTTTCCAAAAGCCGTCAACAAATCGGTTATGCGATAGCCGTTCTCTATTGCATAATTCAAGTATTCCACCCTATGCTCATTCAACATACCAAAATGCAGAACATCTATCTCTTTGGACTCACACGGGGTTTCCAATAAAACTGCGCTTTTCTCAATAGGATGATAGCTTACATGCTGCACCCCTTTCTCGAGCAATATAGGAATATTATGTTCAGAATAGTCCCAAACCTCATCAAAACCATTAAGGAATTCATAATAATCTTCACGAAAAGTCGGATTCTTCACTCCAATCACTTCCGACTGGAACGCAATTATTTTTTTCCCCACAAAGGCTCTCCGCACCTGATTGAACTCTTCTTGTGTCCAATCATGAACACCAAAGCACACCACTCCCTCTTCTCGAGAAGCCTCAAAGACCGATGCTGCATCCTTGAAAAGTTGATGGTTGGGTTTGTTAAGTACAATTATATCCATTACACTTTCTAATATCTGAACAAATCATCGACGAATATTGCTTTCAGTGTCTTTGTGGGTAATCTTCCATCCTGGTCTGTACAATACATGCAAACCCAATTTCCCTCCCCAACCGTCTTTCACTGCGGCTTTCACCATAGGTTCATAGTAGCCCGGATACGAATGTACAATATATAGTTTCCATAATTCTTTCCTGAACTTATTCAAAGCGACAAAAAAATGATGCCTTTTCATCATATTTATCTCATTGCGAATCATATAGTATTCCTGCCACGATACGATGATGCCATCATCATAGCCTTTCGAACCTCCATCCTCATGATTGATTCTAATCAAAGGCACACACACAATCGGTCCAAATCTTTGCAGCCTCAAACTGTGTTCCGTATCATCAAAATATATGAAATACCTTGAATCCACCATCCCAACCTTTCCAATCGCTTTTGCATTGATAAAAGAACAAACATACGACAAAAAATCTATCTCAAAAAAGGGAAGTTCATAATCTTCAATTTTAGAATCTTGCCTATACAAATTGAACTTTATGGTTTTGCAGGTACTCCTATGATAACAACACACATTTCCTTCCATATCACACACTGCGCCACATATTGCCGACAATTTACCTACATCATGTGTTTCACAGAACTTGTAGAACTGTTCCATCATGTCATGTTCGGCATAGGCATCGTCATCTGCCAAATAAACCCAATCGGGATTCAGGGTCATCGCAAATCTCTGACCTGTATAAAACCCTCCAGAGCCACCCAAATTGTCTTCGGTTGTTATGACATATTTAGTGAAAGGAGCCTCTTCTTTTTCCCACTCTTTGAGATACTCGTATGTACCGTCAGTGCTGTGGTTGTTGACCACAATCATGTTCCGAAACGTTTTGGTTTGGTTCTCATAGCTCGCCAACGCTTTCTTCAGCTTTTCGAGCCGATTGTATGTAACAATGACTACATCAACGTTCATAATCAAAACTTTATTAGATTTATATTCCAAACAGTTCCATCCCCCTCTCCACTATCGGCGCCATGTCGTAATACTTGTACTCCGCCAGACGTCCGCCAAAATGGATGTTTGGTTCGTTGTCGGCCAGTTCCTTGTATTTGGCATACAAGGCATTGTTTTTCTCGTCATTGACGGGATAATACGGTTCCATCCCTTCGGTCCACTCGGTGCTGTATTCCTTGGAAACCACCGTCTTCGGGCAGGCATACACTTCGCTGCCGAACATCTCGAAATGCTTGTGCTCGATGACTCTCGTGTAAGGCACTTCCCTGTCTGTATAATTGACAACGGCATTGCCTTGATAATTCGGGATGTTCATTGTTTCCTGCTCAAACCGCACCGTCCGATATTCCAACTTGCCGAACCTGTACTCGAAAAACTCATCTATTTTCCCAGTAAAAACAATCCTTTCCGCCACCGATTCCCAATAGCTTCGGTTCTCGAAAAAATCCTCGCTTGTTTTCACTTCCACACCGTCCAACAAACCGTCAATCAGTTTGTTGTAGCCACCAATCGGTATGCCTTGGTAGCTGTCGTTGAAGTAGTTGTTGTCGAAAACGAGGCGCACCGGAAGCCGCTTGATGATGAATGGGGGCAACTCGGTACATTTCCGTCCCCATTGCTTCTCTGTATAGCCTTTGATGAGTTTCCCGTAAATGTCTTTTCCAACCAACAACAAGGCTTGCTCTTCCAAATTTCGTGGTTCGCTGACACCTTCGGCATTCAACCTTGCCATTGCCTCCGCTTTTTGTTGGGCGATTCTCTCCTCCGCCTCTTTTGGCGTGACCACGCCCCACATCCTATTGAACGTATTCATGTTGAAAGGCAGGTTGTACAATTCGCCTTTATAGTTGGCGACTGGAGAATTCGTATATCGGTTGATTGGCACGATTCCATTCACGAAATCCCAGACCTTCTTGTTAGAAGTATGGAAAATGTGTGCGCCGTATTTATGGACATTGATACCTTCCACATTCTCGCAATACAAGTTTCCGCCTTTGTGCGGACGTTTGTCGATTACGAGGCAACGCTTGTCCGCCTGCTTGGCAAAATGGGCGAAAGTGGCACCATAGAGGCCTGAGCCTACGATGAGGTAATCGAAAAGGCACATAAAACTATTTTAGAATCGAATCAACCAACCTGAACATCCGGTAACTGCCGAATTTCATCTCTTGTTGCTTGGGCATTTTCCGATTTTGCGGACGCAAGCCGAACAAACGTTCCTGTATCTTTTCAAAATCTTCTTTCATTTTGGAACGGCCATAATATCGCAACAATTTCAAATAATAGTCACGCAAATACCCTTCCGCTTGGTTTTGGAACTTGTCGCTCTTGCCAACGAAAAAATCACGGACGATTTCCATGGAAGTCGTGTCTTGAACGAGCCGGCGTATGCTTGCCATATCGAATTGGTTCATGTATGAAAGGTCATTCGTGCAGTCATAATAACAAACGACATCCCAAATCGTTTCCACCTTTTGGGCAAAATACGCCAATTGGGTCATCACCTGCATGTCCTCTCCGATGTTCACTCCTTCTTTTGCCTCAATGCCGTTGTCTGTATATAACGATTTCCTAATCAACCTTCCCCAGATGGTATGGCTGATTGATGGTACTATCATTTCTTTCACAAAATCATCTTTATACAAGAACTGCGGGCGTTGCATTACCGACGACTTGTCTTTTTCTATCTGAACGGCCTGTCCCGTAACGATGTCTGCATCCGTTTCCCGTTGCTTGTTCACCAGTTTTCCGACGGCATCAATTCCAAGATAGTCGTCAGAATCCACATGAAGGATGAAATCCCCATCGCTATGGTTTACGGCCGTATTCCTTGCCGCAGCAAGGCCTCGGTTCTTTTCGTGGTTGATTATCTTTACATAGTCTTTTTTCCCAGGATAATCTTCCATCACCTTTCTAAGCACCTCAACACTCTTGTCGGGAGAACAATCATTGACAAAAACATACTCGATTTTGCCATACGTCTGCCCCAGAAGACTCACGGCACATCTTTCAATGTAATTCTCAACATTGTAGATTGGGACGCAGATGGAAACTAACATTTGTGATTAAAAAAACAGCAAGGTGTATGTGCTTGATTATTTCTCAAAAGACGACTTGGTGGGCAATAATGTTTCGAAAGCCTCACTTATCTTATCCATACAAACATCATTGTCTAAATTGATCGGAGAATCATTGATGCATATTTGAGGGACTCGAGACTCCCTAATTGTATCCAAAATTCTCGTCAAATCTGCTTGGCAAACCTCCATGTGCTTGCCTCGTCCGTTTTCATGAACTGGATAAAAGTTGCCCTGAGCCTGATTCCAAGCGCACAAAAGATATTGGTTCACTTGGTCGTCACTTCTGAACCTATGTCTGCATGTCGCATCCATAACAACATGTTCCAATTCCCATAGTTCTTCCAATGTGGACTTCAGATGTGGTTGAATAAAATGACCATATATCCCTACTGGAAAGGCTTCGTTGGACAAATAACACAAAAAATTCCGCCATACTCTTTTCTCGCCCAATTCAGAAACATTGAACCATTTCCTTTTATTCGACCAAACCTGTTTCTTAAAGTTAAAATGCCTATTCAACACACAATAATCATTGAACAGGAACCTGCTCCAGTTATTGTAACTTACATATTCGGGATACCTCAAATCTGTAGTAAGAACAGGATTGCCTTTTTTGAAAAAATAAGAAGGTGATATTGGTTGCAACAAAAACATGTCGTCATTGAACAGTGCAAAATGCTCTGACAAGTCAGCAATCCGATGAATGTTCAGCTCTATGGCATTAGAGTTAAACGTTGGCAAGTATTCAGCAGGAATATAATCCTTATGGTTTACCAGATTCAGCTTAGGATGCTCCTCGTTCAACCAAGCGGGCTTTTGTCCACAGGTTATGAAATGTATTCTATTCACCCAAGGGGCGAATCTTTCCACGCACCGGAACCAATATCGAAGCATCTTTTCGTCAGACCGGTAGCGGCAATCGGCATTGGCTTCAACAGATTCACTTGCCGCACCTATTTCTCGCCCCTCCCATTTCTGTTTTTCGGCACGCCATAGTTGATCACTGCCATCAACCCATGTCAAAACGAAATCTATTCTTTCCATGATTCATTCTTTAATACCTATGACAAGGCCTAAGCATTTTAGGCTTTTTCTTACTGCCTTGCAATACTGTTTCGTTTTCAAGCAATGCTTTACATATAGTTTCAAATTATCAATTCCGTTCCTGGTCCATCCGTGGTAATGGAATGACGGACGCACAAATTCAACAAAAAACAAATCCAACCATTCAACATACCTGTCCTGAACAACTTTGTCATCTTTGTTGTACTTATATAAGTCTTCATAACATTCCAAACGTGTCTGGGCACCATCCAAAGAAGACAAACTAGACCAGATTCCGCCATCATGCTTTCTGTAAACGCCCATGTAATCAGCGAAGCACCAACCTTTACCTGCTTTCAAAAGATGATAATGAAAATTGAAATCTCTACGGCCAAACTTATAGGGTGGCCAATCTATCCCTTCCAACGATGCCTTACGGTAACAAAGGGTTAAGGTCGAAGTGAACCTCGTCCGAAAATTTTCCGAGTTGGTAACATCCAATCCTTCAACACCTGTATTCTCAGCAAAAGCCTTTCCTGCAAAATCATCAGTCCATGTATCCGTGTTTTCATAATGAATCTTAAATCTATGGCAGCACAATGAGTACTCAGGATGCTCCTCCATAAAATCAACTTGCCTCTGCAATTTCCGAGGGTCGGTCCAATAGTCGTCACCTTCGCAAAGAGCGATGTATGGTATCTGTCTTATCAAATCCGCAACGCTCACCAATTTCGCCTTTTTGATGGAATAATGGTTGTATTTCAAGAACATCACTAAAAAGTAGCAGTTTTTGTTTTCCTTGTGCCGAGCAAACACACGAACATATTCATCCGTCTCGTCGGGCGTGGGCAAATCCAAGGCCTCATTGTCGAAATACTCAGCCAAATACTTCTTGATTACCTCTGGCTCCCCATCGGTGCTGGCGTCATCGACAACGACCGCAAGAAACGGGAAGTCGGTCTGCTGCATGCAAAACCCATTCATTGCATCCACTATATAGAATGCATGATTGTATGTGGGACATTGGATGCGAACCTTAAAATGGTTAGTGTTCATAAAGTCAAACTACGCTTAATATACGAAACAAATCAACCAAACACTTCTCTAATAATCTCCGAATAACCTTTTATCATGGCATCCACTGTGAATTTTTTCCTGAACAGCCTATATGAGGCTTCTGACATCCTCTTTTGTTTTTCCACATCCTTACCAAAATCCAGAACGGCATCCGTTATCTCATCAATGCTTGGGTGAACCAAATATCCATTATCCTCTATCAACTCCCTACAGCCGCCTACGTCTGTCAAAACCACCGGCAATTTTGCCCTCAAGGCTTCTATGGCCGCAATCGGCAAGCCTTCGGAGAACGACGACATGACAAACAGGTTAGATTTTGCCAATTCATCAGCCACTCCATCTATCGAGCCAAGAAAACTGACCCATTGCTCCACGCCAAGCTCCTTTGCCCGCTGCTTGCATTCTTCCAAGCGCGCCCCCCCTCCCACAACTGTTAAGATTGCATCATATTGTCTTCTTACCTGTTTGAGAGAATCCAACTGCATAATCTGGTTCTTTCCCTTACCTACCGTCCCAACTGTCACCATTCTTATTTTGCCATCAAAAACCGGATCAAGACTCGGCTCTTCATCAATGCCATTATATACAAATCTAACTTTATCTGCAAACACAGGATAACTATCCTTGAACGTAGTTGCCGACTTATCCGAGACGAAAACAATTCGTTGGGCAAGGCTATAGCAGGTTTCGGCTCTTCGGTTCATGACTTTAAGATACCGTGTTCCCTTGAGATTCGGGTATGTAACGAGTTTAGTCTCGAACAGCTCTCCTCCGATATGAAGAACTAAAATAAATTTCTTCAACTCAAGACCATTTCTTCGGCAATGGTTAACATAGGCCCAACATGTGAAAATGTCATGAAAAATGTATGCATCATCATTCAATCCAGAAGCATTGTACTTTTCGATTATGCCTTGACCTCTTTCTATCCATTCTGAACGCTCAATAAACCTTTTAGTCCCCAAATACGACTTTGCATATTTTTCCATTAGTGTTGTGTCTATAAAGGACTTTATTCGCTGTTGCACAGGCTTGAGTATCGAAAAGTTGGATTTCGGATCACTTTTCATTCCCTTGCCGTGGTCTTCTGCCCATGACTTGTCAAAGACTGACACATTATGTCCACAATACCCAATGAACCGCTGTCCATTTGCAGAAAATGACCTAATCACTTTTGCACAACCGTTCCTATCATATATAGAACCATGATAAATAATTCTGATGTTCATTTCTCTGCCTGTTATCATTCAACACAACTAAGGTCAAATCGATCACCTTTCTTTAAATTTCGATTGGTTCTTTTCCCAAGGACTTCATCCAAGTATTTTGGATGTAAGCCGTATCCAGGTCGTATGCTACGGACATTCTGTTCCGTGACGGCCTCTCCTGCCTTGATGTCTTCTGCAACATACAACGAACGACAAAATTCGCGACCCTTGATCTTTGAAGGATCGTTAGGATAATTTACTTTACCCAATGCCGCTTCCACCTCACGGATGTTTTCCACCATCAGTTTGAATTCAGAAGCTTCCATCGAAAATGCACTATCAGGTCCACCTATGGAGCGGTCAATAATAAAATGCTTCTCCACAATCTCAGCACCTAAAGCAACGGCAGCCATCGGTACAACATAACCTTCGGTATGGTCGCTCAAGCCTACCTTTACGCCAAAACGCTGTTTCATATCAGGAATTGTCATCAAGTTTGCATCCTCAATAGGTGCAGGATAGGCCGATGTACATTTTAACAGTGTCACATCCTTATTCCCTTCTGCATAAATGGTATCTAGTGCTAACCGAATATCTTCTTCCATTGCAATTCCTGTCGAAAGAATTATTGGCTTATGCTTGGATGCTATATACTTAATAAGCGGAATATCCGTTATCTCAAAAGAAGCAATCTTGTAAATCGGATTATTCAAACTCTCCAAGAAATCAACAGCTGTTTTGTCAAAGGGAGTAGAAAAACAGACCAGTCCTTCTTCCTTTGCAATGTGGAAAATTTCTGAATGCCACTCCCAAGGAGTAAATGCTTTTTGATATAGACTATAATATGTTTCTCCTTCCCATAGTCCCTTGCCCAACCTGAAATCCTTTTCATCACATTTTAGCGTAAGTGTATCTGCTGTATATGTCTGAATCTTGATTGCATCTGCACCTGCTTTTTTTGCCGCACATACGGACTTCAAAGCTAATTCCAATTTATGTCCATGATTGGCAGAAAGTTCTGCCACTACAAAAGCCTTTGCCATAGTCATTTTATGCTAATAATACACCTGGTCTAATGACAATATCAGTCACAAAATCTGTCAATTTCACAACCCCATTAGGAGTCTTAACAAATGGAACATCATCAATAACAGCTACAACCAACCCATTCCCCATTGTGTCTTTAAACCCCAAATCACTAAATTCTATTTTATTAATAGTTATCTTTTTACCTTCCAAACATGCAAATGCGCCTGGATATGGACTTGCTTGAGCCCTTACCCAATTACGAATCCGCTCTTTCTGCCAATCCCAGTTTATTTTCCCATCATTTGGTGTCCTTTTGCCAAAGTAGGTTGCTTTACTAATATCCTGCACACGACCACAGAGCCCAAGCCCACCCTTTTCAATATCTTCAACAACTTGACAGACAAGTCCAGGATATAGTTCTTTATATTTATCTAATATAATACCTCCTGTATCATCATCCCCAATTGGCACAACAATCTGTTTCACAATATCTCCATCATCACAATTCTCATTCATAAGATGAGCTGTTATTCCTCCTTCCCTTTCCCCATTGATAATAGCCCATACATGAGGAGTACGCCCTCTATACTTGGGCAACAATGAGCCATGGAAATTCACGGCATAGCCACTAATGAGATTAAGAAAATCCGCCTCCAGAATAAAAAGATAGTTTATAGAAAGTATATTATTGAATTTAATATCTCTGTCAGAAAGCCACCTTAACACTTTGCCACCTCGCGGATTACCAGCGAAAACTTGCAACTGTTCATGCTTGCAGAATTCTATTATTTCATCACTATGGCGATCTGTAAGTACACATTTTATTTCAATAGGCATCTCTACAAGTCGCTGTAATACTGTCAAGCCCAGAGCTCCCGATACACATACACAATATTTCATATTTTAAATTTTATGATTCCAAATTGAATGAATCACCACATCTTTATATTCTCCATTAAAAAGGCAATGTTCTTTAAGTGCAGCTTCGCGAGTAAAACCATTTGCCTCTAACATAGTGTATAGATGAGGACGCAAATCAAAAGCGTAGGTATATATCTTATGCAAACACAAATCATCGAAAGCCACATTGTGTAGCATTGATAAATAACTACTCCAATGTTCTGCAAAATGTTCCGACTCCAAACTAGTGTCCATTATAAAGGAAATCTCCGCATTGCGGTCAATCCAATTGATATGTACTAACCCACCGTATCCTATACATATACTATTCTCCAAATACGAGAACAATATCTGGTCAGGCCTAGGATTATCAAACAACTTGGCAACAACATTGTCAAAATACCTTTGTTGGTCGTCCTCTGTAAGCAGACAACTCTGACGCAGATGGTAAATCTGTTCATTGCGCCACTTCATGATAGCGAAACGGTCTTCATACCTAATGGGAACAAGGCTATACTCTCCTTGTGAATACCGCTGTTGCTTTAGGCATCTGTAATGAGCCATAATCATTCCTTCAACAATTCATACTTCATCTCTGCCAACTTCCAATCTATTTCATTATCAATATCCTGAACAGAAGTCTCATCAACGACAATCCCTCCTATTTTAATATCTCCAGACATCCATTCTTTTGTCTTATACCAATAAAAAGTGCCGCTATCGTGATATTCCTTTGGCAAATCTTGACTGCGACTGTTCTCATATTCAGGCCAATGACGATTCATTGAACCATCTTCTGCAAGATCAAGGCAACGCCAAATGGGGTATGAAAATTGAACTACAGGATAAACACAAGTA
>ODAI011556072.1_pt1 | contig 17403 bp, 5 predicted proteins | sample 1539321 | NCBI WGS metagenome assembly ODAI01 (sample SAMN02144231, study PRJEB22623) | gut metagenome | biome: sheep rumen | host: Ovis aries | place: New Zealand | reverse complement strand
GCGTCGGTCACGCCCATGACCTCCGCGTCGCCGTAGTTCACCTGGTAGGCGAAGTTGCCGCTCGTGTCGCCCCACAGCTTGCTCAGGCCGAGGCCCCACTGAGTCATGGCCGTCGCATAGCCCTCGGCGGCGCCGCCCTCGCAGGCGGCCTCGTGGGCCGCGCGCAGAGCGTCGTCGATGGTGGAAGTTAGCTTGCCAGTAAGCTCGACGGGCAGCTGCGCGACCAGGTTGCCGTCCTTGCCCTGAACGAGCTCGCCGTACTTGCTGATGGAGACGGTAACGTTAGCTGTCACCGGCTCCTTGGCGGTAAGGGTAACCGTATACGTATCGGTCGAATCGAGCTCGCCGTCGCTCGCCTTGAACACGAACGTTGTCGTACCGAGCTCTTCGGGCGTGTAGCTGAATGCCGCCTCTGCCGAAACGGCTTCGGCTCCATCAACTGAAACCGTGTAGCTTAGTTCGTCATTGTCTGCGTCCGCAAAAATCGCGCCCAAATCTACTTCGTACGCTTGCCCTGTAGCCGTCTCAGCACCGACAGCCGCCTCGACGCCTTCGGCCAGCTGCGGACGGGCCTTCACGTTCACCTTGGTCAGCGTGAGAATCGGATTGAACGTGGACTCGCCGTCGTAGGCGGTAACCCAGTACTCGCCCGGCTCGGCGAGGTTCAACGCGACCTCGCCCTCGTCTGTCACGGCGCCCTCCACGGCGGTCAGCGCCCCGGTCCCGAGATCCACGGTGTAGAGCTGGGCACCATCGACTACGCTGGCCCTATCGCTGGCCGCCATCTCGGCGGCATCCTTGAACAACGAGGCATTCATAGCGAAGAATCCCTTGAGGACCAGATTCAGGTCTTCACCTGCCACGGCGTCGAATTCGCGGGCGTAGGCCCCGTCGGCGTCCGTGAACCAGGTGTAGGTGTCGCCGTAGTACTCGCTCTCGAAGAAGAAGAAATCTACGAGGTCCCCGTCCGCGACAGGCTGCGTGCAGACGGTCGTGCCATTGTAGTTGTCCTCGTCATACTTAGTGCCATCGTTCGGCAACGCGTTGTTGACGAAGAAGCCGCCGCTAAATGTAGTCGTCGAGAAATAACCGCTCGAAGTAATCGGCTCAATGCCGAACTGCTTGCTCGGCGACCCATAACGACCGATGACCAAATAATCCTCGGCGGTCTGCGGCGTAAAGTCCTCGGCGAACACCAGCTCGTGGGCTGCCACGAGCACGTCGAGTGCCGAGACGCCCTCTACCTTGTCGGAATAGCCGTAGTCCTCGGCCTTCCTGTTGGACACGTCTACGCCGAACTGCGGGGCATGCAGGTAGGCTCCGGTCATCTGCGACGTGAAGTCCACCTTGGCACTCGTCTCCTCACGCTGCGTGAGCTCCACGGTATAGGTATCGTTCGAAACGAGCTCATCGCTGTCTTTCGCCTTGAACACGAGCCTGGTTACACCCGTTTCGGGGGTCTTGAAGGAGTAGCTTTCGGCAGCTTCTTGCTCTGCTTCGCCGTTGACAGACACCGTGTACGTCAATGAATCGCTATCCTCATCAGCGAAGATTTCGGTAAGATCGAGCTCATAGTCGAGACCCGCAAACTGCTTAGCGCTAACCGCCGCCTCGACGCCTTCGGCCAAAGTCGGGCGCGCCAGAACGGTCACCTTGATGATGGAGCTAATGATGTCCGTGTAGGCGTCGCCCTGGATTGCCAGAATGTACGTGCCAGGCTTGGAGAACGATACCGTGGCAGCTCCGTCCTCATCGAAAGCTGCCGCTGGATCGAGCGCCGACGCAACGCCATCTTCACCAATGGAAACTATAGGAAGATCTTCGCATAAGCCCTCATCCACAAGTGCGTTACCCGAGCGACGGCTCTCATCGACTGCCTGGCCATACCAGCTGTACCAATAGCCCTTTGCGTTCAGGGTGAATTCCTCGCCGGTTTCAATCGTGGCTTCGTCCATGCGCTCGCCTGCATCGTCTGCGAACCAGGCATAGTAGTCCATGACGTAACTCGATGAGTATTCGAAGAACTCGACGAAGTCGCTATCGTTAAGCTGCGCTTCTAGGAAGGACAGGCCGTAATAATCCTGACCCTCATATGCGGCGCTCTGGCTCGTCGGTTTCGTCTTGTCTATAGGAGCTTCGCCATTCACGGCAAAGCCGCAGTTGGCGTTGCGCGTGCCGAAGAACCTCGTAAGGTAATCGTATTCGTTGATGGTGATGTAATCGTCGACCGTCTCAGGCGTAAAAGCCTCGCCGTACTTCTTCTTATGTGCTACAACGAGGGCGTCAAGGGCGGAAACCCCTTCGACTTTGTCGGCCAAGCCGTATTTTTCGGCTTCATCGTTCGTCACCTCAGCACCAAACTGCGGAGCAAACGCAAATGCATTCTTCAGCTCGACGGTATAATCAATCGTCACTTTCTGGACCTCGCGCTGCGAAAGAGTAACGGTGTAGGTTGCGCCCGCAGCAAACGGATCGCTAGCTGTGAAAACCAAGGTCTTTGTACCGGTCTCGGGTGTTGCAACGCTGTAGCTGGCTTCGGTTGCTACAGGGGCAGCGCCGTCGACAGACACGGTGTAGGTCATCGTATCGTCATCGGCGTCTACGAAGATTTTCTCCAGTTCGACCGTCCAGTCCAGGCCCACGAACTGCGTAGCCGTGGCGGATGATTCAACGCCCTCCGCAAGAGCAGGGGCCGTATTGGTGGCATTGAACGAAACCGTATTCAGCTCGCCCGTAAAATCGCCATCTTCGGTTGCCACTATCTTGGCATACACGGGGCCAACGGCGAACGGAGTTGGTGCCTCTTGTGTGAGCCCCTCATCGGTATAGTACGAAACCGTAGCCTGCGAGCTATCAAGCTCGAAGGCGTTGCCGTTATACTCGGCCGACACGAACGGCGTGCCTTTATGGGACACATCCGCAATCGAAATCGTCAGGCCCTCCGCATTAAGCGCAAGCTTCTCCGGCAGCGGCTCCCATGCAAGGGTGGCAGCACCCGGCGCGAACACACGCCCGTCTTGGAAGGCATCGCCAAGCTTCTCGGCGGTAATGTCCGCTGCGGAATCGACCTTGGTAACGCCAGGAGCATCAGCGTCGCTTACTGCCGCAGTTACCTTGGAACCATCCGGCACTATGTAGTAGCAATTGGTAAATGTACTGCTGGACGCATCGCCCCCAATCGCACCGATTTTCTTAGTGCCCCACGACCTGCCAGCGGTCGTATACGTAGAGGCGGCATAGCAATTGGACACAGTCGCAGTCGTAGAAGACGCACCGATAATGCCACCAATGCTATCGTACATCGTTCCGTACTCATGAACGGCATAGCACGAATCGATTGTTAAGCCCTCGGCTAGATTCTTGCCAACAATACCACCGAAGAATTCACCGTAGTTGTTTTGCTTCGAAGCAATGTCGCCCGTGCTGTACGATGCCTTTACGCTGCTGGTTCCGCCTTCGAGCACAGCGCCAACGACGCCGCCTGCTCCGGGCATGCCGTCATCCAGCTTGGTAAGGTTGATGTTGCTTCCGCAATTTTCAATCGTCGTGTTGCTAATAGCTGCAGCAATGCCGCCAATGTAAATCTTCTGAGCGTTTGCGTTTAGCTCACCGCTTACCGTGAAGCTCTTCAGTGTTGTGAGCTCCGAAATGTTGCCCACCTTGCCGAAGAGCCCTAGATAATCGCCATTGGTCGCAGCGGTCATGGAAAGCCCGCTTACCGCATGCGCCTGGCCGTCGAACGTGCCGACAAACGGATGGTCGGCATTGCCTATGGAAATCCAAGGCTTGCTGTTCAGGTCGATGTCGGCTGTCAGAACGGCGCTTACCGGCTCTTCGAACGCGCCAGCGTTTACTTGCTTGGCCAGCCAGGCAAGCTCATAGGGCGTGCCAATTTGATAGACGCCCTGCGCATCCGTCTCGGGCTCGTAGGAGTTTTCGCCATCCCATGCAACGGGCAGCTTCTCGAGCGTGGCGCCAATGGTGGTTCCCGTAGTCGTCACTTCCGCAATGTCGAACGTGTCAACTGCAGGCGTATAACCGCGCGCGCTAATGCCGTAAGCATAATCCGTGGCAGCAGGCAAGGAGTACGTTCCGTCGCTGTTGGCAGTCTGCACGGTACCCGCAGCATTCATGACTACTACTGTGTACGAGCCCGCTGCGAGAGCGGTGCCTTCCGAATCGCTTACGCTGAAGGTCACTGCTTGCTTGGGCGCCTCTTCAAACTCACCCAAGGATACCGTTACGTCCTCTGCAGCTACTTCAACAGTCGCAGACTTCGTTTTGTACCCAAACGCCTTGGCAGTGTACGTGTACTCTCCTTGAGCCGTTTCGACGATGTACGCCTCGAAAGCGTTATCGCCCTTGACGGCAGTGATGGAATCGCCTTCGCCCTTTGCAAGCGTAATTTCGGTGTCGTCGGGGAAGCTCGTTGCCGTGAACGTGACCTTTGCAGCATTCGGCGTCTTTTCCCACGTTAGCACCGGCACGCCATCGTTCACCCATGGTTTGGAGACGAAGCTTTCGCTCAGATCGGCTGCGTTAAGGCCGGCTGCAGAATCCAGCTTGCTCACACCAGTGGGATCGTCGGGTTGAGTGCCATAGCTCGAGCCGTTAACCGCAGCAGTGGTAAGCGAATCGCCAACAACGTAATAGCAGTTCTCGAAGGTGTAATTCGAAGCGCCATAACCAGCGAGAATGCCGGCATTACTTCCCTTCTTTCCAAACTTATGTAACGAATACGTGTTTTTCACAGTGGTCGTCGCGCCGGCGTTGCCGATAATCCCACCTGCATAGTGATACATCTTGTTGGTGAAACCAGCCGAATAGCACGAGTCGATAATCGTTCCAGCATTTGCATTGAAACCAACGATGCCACCCAGGTTCGAGCCATCGCCGCCGGACGACCCGCCGCCATCGATGAGCCCATCGAAGCAGCATGCAGTCACCGATGACGTTCCGCCAGAGGAGATCAGGCCGATTAACCCGCCAGCACCCTTGTTGGAATCCGGCGCATTAGAGATATCGACGGAGCTTCCGCAGTTCGAGACTGTGGTGTTCACCATCTCGCCGACGAGGCCGCCAAATGCATAATTGCCGGAAACGGTGAAAGCGCCGTCAACCGTGACGTTCTTGATCTCGCTCGCCGTCGTCGCGCTGCCCACGTTAGCAAATATGCCGTAGTTGCCAGTTGTCGTGATGCTGGCAATGTTTTGGATGCTATACCCCTGGCCGTCGAACGAACCAACGAACGGCTTATCCGCGGTGCCGATGGGAGTCCAAGGTTTGCTGTTCAGGTCGATGTCGGCTGTGAGGATCGCACTCACCGGAGCCGTCAGATTGCCAGCGTTCACTTCCTGGGCCAGCCAGGCCAGTTCGGCCGCATGGCCGATCTGGTAGACGTCATCTTGCTGAAGTGGCTCTGACTTGAGGTCGCCATCCCATGCAGCAGGAAGAACCTGCAGAGCGACCGTCTCGCTTACAGTAGCGCCATTTACGGTTATCGTGCCGCTCTTGGCAACATAACCGCGCGCAGAAACCGTATAGCTATACGTGCCATCGGGCAACGAGTAGCCAGCCTCTGTCGCGTATTCGCCTTCCATCACGGTGTCTTCCGCGTTCTTCACCACGATGGTCGGAGAATCGATTGGGTCGTTTTCTTCATCGACAACTGTGAAAGTAACGCTCTGCTTCGCAGATGCGGTAAATGCAGGGATGGTAACCGTCCGGGCTTGACTTTCCACGGTGAAATCGTCCGTCTGGGTGGTGTAACCGAACGCTTCTGCCGTGTAAGAATACGTGCCATTGGGGAGCAGCGCCGTATAGGTGTCGTCCCCCTGCGCAACAGGCGTTACGGTCTTTTCACCCACGGTCAACGTAAGATGAACGTTGTCCGGAACTGGATTGTCCGCGAATCCGAACGTCACCAGCGATGCGGCCGGCACGGTTTCCCAGCTGAGCGCCGGATAGCCGTCGTGGTAATTGGTCGGAGCCTGCTGCCATTTGTCGCCGAGCGTCGTGAACGCTGCAGGCAACGTGGCTGTTGTTAGCGGTTTGACCAGATCGGCATAGGTGGATGTAGCGTCATAGCTGTTCGAAAGGTTGCGGCCGATGGAAACGTCCGACGTGCCTTCCAGATAGAAAACGTTGGAGCAGGTCGGGTAGGTAGTGCTATCGCTTGCAACCTGCGCATAGGCGATGGAGCCATAGGAGCGGGTCGCGCCTGCAGGCGGAACCACAGTGCCCGCATTGTATGCGTTTGTAATGATGACAGCGGGATCGCCATACGTGCTCGACGACGTATTGCCGACGATGCCACCCGTGCCGTTGTCGTACTGATTGGCCGTGCCCGTATTGGTGATGGTGCCAAGGTTATAGCAGTCGGCCACCGTAACGGCATTGCCGTAACCGACGATACCGCCAACACGCGTCTTTCCGGTGATGGCGCCGTCATTGTAGGACTGCGAAACCTTCGAAGCAGTCGTAGCATAGCCGAAAATGCCACCTGCGCCCGAAGAGTAATTCGAGCCCACTGTCTGCGAAACGGCAGCATGGTTTGCAACCCGAGAGACTTCCACGTTGTTGGCGTATGCCACGATGCCAGCGGCAAACAGCGAGCCAGATATCGAACCTGCTACCTCGAGGTCGTGAATCTTCGCGCCATTTGCATAGCCAACAAGACCAGCGTAGTCCTGATCGGCAATCGTGAGGTTGTTAATCGTATGGCCGCCGCCATCGATTTCGCCCTTGAACTGCGTCTTATTCGCATCGCCGATAGGGCTAAATGTCTTCCCCGCCATATCGATGTCTGCCGTTAGCGTAACCGTGCGATTCTCGAAATTGTCACCATCGTTTACTTGCGCTGCGAGTGCAATCAGCTCGTCAGCGGTGCCGATAGTCTTGCCGCTGACTTCGAGATCAACGCTTTCACTTGCGTTGGCCTTTTTGTCCAGCTGATAGGTGTTGGTCACGGTAACCGTAATAGCATTCGCGCCAAGTGCGTAGGTGTTAATGGGCTCGAGAATGGTCGCGATCCCCTCTGCGTTTACACCCGCAACGTTTTCCACATCTTCAATCGTGGCGTCGGGGGCCGTCTGCACAATTTTGTACGAAATTTCGCCATCCGTGTAGGTGAGACCGTCAATCGTTGCATACAGATAGACGGAATCCGCCTGCGCAGCAGAAGTAATCGCCGTCGCATCTGCCGGATTCTCGACATCTGCTCCGCTTATGAGCTTCGTGGTAACGTTCGGAATAGAAGCGTCATTGTTGTCCTGAACGTTCACGACGGCCACTTCGGAAGTTGTCGTTGGCGTAAGAGCCTCGATCGCGCCTTCCGGTGTGAAGGTGTTCGTTACGATGCAGTAGTAGTCAGTGACGCCAACTTCAGACACATTTGGCATATAGCTTGCTGACGTGGCGTTTTCAATAGCAGTTGCCGTGGATACATCCGCATCGTGCTCGCAGGAGTACCACTGATACGACAGCGTGCCGTTCGAGCCAGTCATGCCGGATTCTGGCAGCGCGGCTTCCACCGTTAGGGCCTGTCCGCTTGCGCCCTGGGTTAGCTTGAAGCCCTGTGGCTGGGTCGTTATCGTCGGATTGCCAGCCTGCTCCCAATAGAGCAGCGGGTAATCAGCGCCAGTCTGGAAGTACCCCTTGCCGGCCTCGTATTCAGTATTGTTGAGAGCGGCGAGAGTTTCGGCGCTCTTCAACGTCGCTGCGTCTACGGCAGTTGCGGTCTGGAACGAATAGCTAGTACCGCCGATTGCGCGGTCAGTCTGTTCAACAGCCGGATCGCTGTACGTATTGAACATATTGTGGGAAAGGTAGTAATTGTCGGAGTTGTCGTACCAATGGTTGTTCGTAAAGCCGACCATGGCACCATAGTTAGTTGACGTGCCATCGTACTTGTAGCTTAGCTTCCCGAAGTTAAAGCAGCTCTTAATCGGGTATGCTGCGGTAGAGTTCGCAACAAAACCCGCCACGCATCTCTCTCTGCCAAGATTGTAGTTGTTGGCATCGAGCGAAATATCGCCTGCGTTATAGCACGCTGTAATCGAAGAGCCAGCAAGTCCTCCCTCGCCCACAAAACCGCCGACACGCGCCGCAGTGCTCGTTATCGAAATGTCGCCTTTGTTGTAGCAGCCTTTTATGCTGAAATTAAGCGAACTGCTGCGGCCTATAAAACCACCGACGTATTTCCCGTATCCGGTAATGGAAACCTCGCTGCCTACATTTTCAATAGCGAGCGTCGAAGCAGTTCCTTGGGCAACAACTCCCGAAAGATAGACATCGCCTGAAGTAATCGTCGTGCCCGTATTGATATCGCCTTTAACGACGAAATCCTTCAATGTGCCCTGCGCTGCACCAAAGAGGCCAAAGGTCATCGCCGAAGGCAGGCTTTCAGGCCTACCCGTAATGGTCATACTCAAAATCGTATGCCCATCGCCATCGAACGTACCCTTGAATGATTTCGCATCGCGTGCCGTATTGTTAGTGTTGTATCCAATCGGCGTCCAATTCGCGATACCGCTCAGGTCAATGTCAGTCCCGAGCTTGAAGTACGTGTCGGCGTACGCGGTGCCGCTATTCACGTCCGTCGCCAGCTTCTGCAGGCCAGCAGCGTCCGAAATCACGTACGGATCCGTCTCGGAGCCCGTACCCGTCCATTCGCCTTCGGCTTGCGTCTGCAGGTCGATGCCGGTCGTAACGAGCGTCTGGCCGGTTTGGGAGGTATCACCTCCTCCGCCGGTGTTCGCCGGAGCGGCCCAGGCCCCAGCCGGCGTTAAGCCCAACACGAGGACGACCGACAACAAGGTCGTCATAACGCGTTGGAATGGAGATCGCTTCGATGCGTCCATGGCCCCATCCTTTCCTTCTGTTCGTCCTCGCCGCAGGTGCAGACAGCCTGCCCTGCGGCGTAAAACCCCTTGTCATTCGTGCACGGCCAACAAAAAACGGGGCCGCAGCGGAATGGCTTCCGCTGCGGCCCCGTTATTCGCCGCCAGTACACGGGCACGCGTGCTCGCGCATGCTCCATGCGCGCAACGCATTCGCGCTGCGCAATTCAGCACACTTCCCTTGAAGGTCTTCTGGCTTGCGCTTCTGGAACGCGCTTCCCGCATGCCGCTTCGGGCTGCGGTCCGCTCACGGACCCGGCCCCAAGCGACCGCCGGGCAGCTCGTCCCACGCACGCATGCGCGGCCTTCCCAGGGTTCCCATCCCCAGTGACCGGCTTTCGCCGACGCGCATGCGGCATTCCGCGCTTACAGCGGCGGGCACCGCCCCGGATTCGCACCGGGTTCCCTTGTTCATCCCGACGGGCAGAGCGCATCGCGCGCGCAAAACCGCCGGGCCGCAAAGGAAGCTCTGGCATAGTTCGCCAAATGCTTATCCGCGATGGTACCGCCCATTTCTCCGGGCTGTCAACACGTTTTCATCACAAACTTGGCTAAAGGGCCCTGAACGAGAGAACGAGAAACGTCAGGGCAATTTCCTGATAATCATGCGCTGTGGGACACAGTCGATGCTAATCGCATCGCCCAAGATGCAAATCCACGCCTTCAGGCTGCTTCAGTCGCGCAGCGTGTTTATGGGAGCAACGAGCACGCCATCGGGCCGCCAATAACGCGGTCCCGATGCGGTTAGAACCATGAGGAAGCTCGGCGTTGGCAGATCCGTCTTGTCGCTTATCTTCCGCTCGAGCCGTTTAAGGGATGCGGCTCCATCCTCTATAAGCCGCTCGCCGCCGAGCTTTATCTCCACAGCTGCCCAACGGCCATCTTCGAGATGGATAACCGCATCGCATTCGAGTCCCGCGTTATCGCGATAATGGGATACGTCGCCGCCATGGGCCCCAACATAGGCCGTCAAATCGCGCACGGCAAGATCCTCGAAGAACAACCCGAACGACTCGAGGTCGGCTATAAGATCCGCTGGGGAAATACCCAGCGACCGACAAGCGATAGACGTGTCGAAGAAGTGTCTGGTCGGAGTAGACCGAATGGAGGTTTTCGACCGAATGGCGGGATTCCAGGCGCTCATATCATACAGCACGAAAATATCGCGCAGCGCTTCCGCATAGCCTTCGAAAGTCTTGCGGTCCATCGTGCGCTCGTTCGATTGGCGCACGTCCGCCAGAATGGTTTCAATCGACGCCTCGGTCGAGATGTTGCGCGCATAGCTGCGCACGATCATCTTCATTATCTCCGGCCGTTTGTTCCTGAAGCGCTCGTTGTCGCAATCCTCGAATACGAAAAGGCTGTTGTAATAGTTGCGAGTTACATCCAGCGCCACATCGCGGCCCACCTGCTGCGCCAAAACGGAGATAGGCCAACCGCCTCGGCATACGAGATACGCCGCATCTTCTATGGAAAAGCCTTCGTTCTGATCGTAGCCGTCTGGTCGCCAACCGTCGAAAAGCGCCCCAAGCGAAAGCGATCCATCGGATTCCCCCGATTCGAACAGCGTCATCGGCCTCATAACGACGGGAGTGATGCGCCCCGCCCCGGAATGGTGGATTTCGGTCTTCTCGGCAGGAGTGGAACTTCCGGTAAGAAGGAACTTCCCGAACCGATAATCGGCGTCCAGGTCGTCCTTTATCCGATTCCAGATATCGGGAACGGTCTGCCATTCGTCTATGAGCCGGGGAGTCTCGCCTGCTAGCGCGCTCTTAGGGTCTAGCTTCGCAAGCGCTATCGCCTGCTTCGTGTTCAGCTTCACAAAGCTCTTTTGGAACCGCATGCAAGTGGTCGTCTTGCCGCAGAACTTCGGGCCCGCCACAAGAACAGCCCCCGACGAACGCAGCTTGCGCTCGATGACAGAATCCATCAGTCGCTCGTAGTACATCCCATCCCCCTAGGAATCAAAGAGCTCCGCAATAATGCAAATATGTATTCCTAAATTTTTCAGAGTTATTTTCCCTTGTATTTCAATCCTAATCTTGCGGAGGCTAATCGTCAACCAGGGCGGGATGAAGGCATCGCCGGACATAAGTCAGCAGTTACTGCCCATGGCTTGGCCAGGAGTTGCGCCGTTTCTAGGCAAATTGGATTCGACCCGTCGCCGCCAATCTTGGAACAGGTCGGATAGCCCGACCTTCCTTGCAATGGAGCCGTCATGCGCGCCCTGGGCCTGTACTTGGCTGACGACCCGCCGTCGCTGATCGCCCAGATTCTCGGCCACAAGGACATAGCCACGACGCCTGAATCTGCGCCTTCGCCAACAATGGCGCAATGGAGCGGACCGTGCGCGCCGCCTAGCCCGTCATCTCGAATAGCGTGTATACGGAATTGCAATCCCGTTATTGGTAACGCTGGCGGCCTTCGGGATACTGCACAAGTATATGCTGCTGCTGACGCACCAACCCGGCATAGCCTTTGGGTATGGAGATAGTCTTGTACTTGTATTTGCGCCACCCGTAGGATTCATTGTTTTTCATACTTGCAATCTGCCCGGCAGCGTTGAAAGTGTATTGGTACTTTATAGTTGGTCCGTTCGTGATTTCGCAAGCGACAAGGCCTTTCTTGTTGTACTTGATCCTGGACAAATCGTTCCTTAAATTAGCCGTCACATCTTTCTGCACCTCCTTCACGACGCGGCCCTTTCTGTCGTAGGTATAGGTGCGAACAAGCTTGCTGCCGTTGTTGCTATCGGTGTAGACGACCTTCGAGGCGCGTCCCTTCTTATCATACGAATAAAGCCTGATGTAGGAGATGCTCGAGGACTTCTTGCTCCCGACGCTTTTCACAATGCGCCCTTTCTTGTCGTAGTGAAGCTTTGTGGTCATGGCTTGCTCGGGACTCGAATAGATCGTCTGCATGTCCGTATACGATTTAAGGCGCTTGCCGGCATACCTGTAAGTGGTCTTCGTGTACGGTCGGATGACCTGCGTCAACAGCCCGTTTGCGTTGTAGCGGTACTTCATTTTGCCGATGGAGGTTACCACCTTCATCTTCACTTTGCCCTTCGAGGATGCCTGGGCATTCAGGCTGGAGGCCGAGAGAACTTCTGCCCTAAGCGCAGAACCTGACCTCGAGGGCGTGCATCCGTTTTCGGCCGCATGGGCCATGCTTGGCACCAGCGAGCACAACAGCAGTATGCCGACGGTCCAAGCCGTAACCATCAGGGTCCGAGTTGCAAATGTTCTCATATCCGCTCTCCTTACGTTTTCCATCATCCAAGCCGGACTGCTCGCCACGTTCCATTTTGATTTCGGCAATGGTAGCATGGGTTGGTTCCTGCCTTATTTGCGCAACATCCGATTTGCGGATACGTCCAGCCCCAGCCCGCCTAGCACCAAATCCGTCCGCATCGATAAATCCGCTTGCTGATGCATGCTCCCACTACTAGGAACTCGCTGCGCAGTTCCAGAATCGTCCGCTTAATGCTCCTTCGACGCATTCCGCGCAGCCGCCTCCTTTTCCGACGAATACTACACTGTCTGCAAGATTTGCCGCAGATAAGAGCAGAAACCGCCCGGCCGCAAAAACCGACCGGGCCGGTTTTTGCGGCCCTAGTCGGGCGGCGTGCAGCGGGCGTCAGGCAGCGCGGTACAGGAATCAGAACATGAGGCGCGCGTCCTTCACGTACCCGTTCTTAACCTCTATCTGCACCTCGGCCCACATTCCATAGGGCTTCGTACTCGCGGCTTTGGCGAAGGCGGCCCTGCTCATCCTGAACTGCGAGCTGTAGCGATGCGGACCATCGCAGTATTCGCCGATGAAGCTGTTGGGCCTCAGCCTGAAAACGTTCTGCTTGTAGGGAGACTTGGTATATCGCCCGCCATTCATGTTGTAGTAATCGACCTTGCTCGTGACAATAAGCTTGTTGCCGACAAACCGCACCTTCGCCTTTCCGTTCAATCCCGACAAGAACATGGCCCATTTCGATTTCCAGACGCGCTTCGATTCGAGCTTTTTCGCCCTCGACCACGAGCCCCAAACCTTCTTGCCGTCCGACATCCTGTACGCGCGCGCCTTCACGTAATAGGCCGCGCCTTTCTTCAGGCCCTTGAACGTGCACCGTTTGCTGGCCAGCACCTTCGTCTTTACACCCGAGGTGAATTTGGCGTTCCGGGCAATCTTGTATTCGTAGCCCTTGGCCACCTTCGAGCCAGATGCCTTTACGGTTAGCACCCGGTTGGATGATAAACGCTTCGCTTTCACCTTGGCCTTTGCGGGCTTCGAAACAGATCCGGCCTGGGGTTGCAAAGAGTATGCCATCAGACCCTGGCCCCCTGCCTGCATCGAATCAGTTGCACTTCCTTGAACAGTTGCCTGCCCCGCATCGGTAACTGCATAAGCCTGACCGGCCCCCAAGCCAGCGGCAATCCCCAAGACGAGCAGCCAGCTTACCAGCAAATTGGCGCAAATCGTTGCCTTGCCTTTCGTTGCGTTCATTTCCGTCTACCTCCGCCCTCGTCCTCGCCGTTGCGCTTCGTTGCTTTTCCGGTTTCATAAATCTCGCAAACGTCTCGACCGACTTCGCTACAAGGAAATGCTGCCATGACATTGAGCCATGCTGTTGCGCAACAATCGCTCGATTCCAGCAGGCTTGCGCCCGCCTTCGTAGCAGCGGGGTCTCGCCAGCGCCGCGAAGGCCGCTCAGGAGATAGCCGCGCATGGCGGCGCAGGAACTCTCCGCTTTCGGTCGTGCGCCTGTGGCCTGCGGGACGCCATCTTGATATAAGCGAAAGCGATCTGCCTGACCATGGAAGCTTTCGAGAATCGCCGTTTGCTCTGGGATTATTGCACTACTTTTATACCTGTGGGCCGCATGGGGAGTCCAGAAATGCCAATTGATGCGAAAACGCAGCTCGCTGAACTGGAATATCGTATCTGCAAATAATTATTTTCGAATCCCCATTCTAAGCATAAGCGCAGGCTTTGAACGACGCTCTCGCAAGATGAGGATTCAAATTATTATTCTCTAGCTCTTTTAGACGTGGGGGTGGGGCACCGACTGCCGGCGTACGAATGCTCGGAGGCGACGCAACCCCCTCACCATCAAAAGGAGGGCGCGGAACGGTTCGGCAGCGGATGAATGGGGCGGCAGGCAGATTAAGCAGCGTCTAGCGCGGAAATCGCCCCGATTTGTCCCAAAAGCCGAGTTTTGTATGTAGAACGACACGAAGATGGGCACCAAATCGCGCCTCATCGCGGTGGCTGCGAGCATTTGGCCAGGTCGCGTTATTGCCAGGCGCCCAAGAACAACCGATTGCACATACAAAACTCGGCTTTTGGGACAAATCGGGGCGATTCCCGTGCGAGCGACGGCAATTCGAGAGCCGCAATGGCCAGCTTGCTTCGCCGCAAGCGCTCATCGCTCGGTTCGCTTTGGGGATTAGGCCCCGACGGCGTCAATCGATGCTTGCTTAGGCAATCATCGATTTATGCTGTCGAGGCCAGGCCGCGCATGGCGAGCACGATTCGCGTGAAAATCGAATGCGCCCATTGGCATGGACAAACGCGGCTTGAACGCGAAGCGTGCCGCCACGCACGGCCTGGGCCGGCATGATAAACCGGCGCTTACTTAAGATATAGGAAGAGCCCGGGATGCGGGAAGAGTTCGGGCGCGTGCTGGACCTCGTCTATCATGACGGAAGGTTGGTGCAATTGCGGGAAAAGTTCGCGCAAAAACCGACCTTGGTCGGTTTTTGCGCGGCCGGCGGGGGCGGCGCGGCCGGCGGGGGCAGCGGGGCTAGCGGGGCTTGGGGGATTTGGCGCCGGCGTCCAGGGCGTTGGCAAGCACTTGCATGCGCTCTTCGATTTCCTCGATGGTCTTGGCGCACTGCAGCAGCTCGGCGGCTACGTCCAGGCCCTTGGTTTCCGCAATGGCCTTGTACTTCAGGTCGTGTTCCAGCGATGCCCAATAGTCCATGGCAATGGTGCGGATCTGCACTTCCACGGGCACCATTTCCTTGCTGTCCATGAAGTACACGGGAATACGCACGATGGCGTGCAGGCTGCGATAGCCGTTGGGCTTGGGGTTCTCGATATAGTTCTTTATGCGCACGATTTCCAGGTCGTCCTGGCGGCGCAGCAGGCCCATCAGGCTTTTCACATCGTTCTTGTACGAGCAGATAACGCGCACGCCAGCCACGTCCATCAGGTATTCTTCGAGGTTTGCGATGGTCGGCTCCTTGCCGTAGCGCAGCAGCTTGTCGTAGATGCTCATCGGCGATTTAATGCGCGATTCTATGTGATGAATGGGGTTGCGCTTGCGGCGGATGGAAAGGTCGCGGTCCAGAATTTCGAAACGTACGGCCATTTCGCGCATGGCTGCCTCGTATTTCTGCAGGATGGTGTGCATGTCGGCCGTGAATTCCTCGTAGCGGTCCAGCGCATCGGCATCCAGCAGCAGCTCTTGGGTAGAGCCTTTCACCAGGGTGTCGGCGCTCGGGACGATCTTCCAGGCGGCGGTGCGCACCACGCCAGTGGGGGTTACGCGAATGCCGCTTTCGGCGGTCGAGGGCTGGGGACTGGCTGCCTTGGACATCTACTCTTCCTCCTTGGCCTGTTGCCACAAGCGTTCCATCTCGTCGGTGGACAGTTCCTCGACGCTGGTTGCGCGGTCGCGCGCGGCGCGTTCCATGGCCGCCCAGCGGCGGCGGAACTTGGCGTTGGACGCGCGCAGGGCGCTTTCAGCGTCGATGCCCATTTTGCGCGCAACGTTTACCAGCGCGAAGAGCAGGTCGCCAAATTCCATTTCGACTGCATTAACGAGGGCGTCGGGGTTCGTGGGAGCGAGGGTTGTTGCGGGCGAGCCAGCGGTGCTCGCGCGGGCGGCGCCCGCGGGGACGGCGCCCGCGGGGGCGATGGTGCCCGTGTGGGCGTCGGTGCCTGCGGGGGCGATGGTGCCCGCGGAGGTGGAGCCGGGAGTCGATGCTGCGTTGGAGCTGATGGAGACCGGCGCGCTTGCTTCGGCAGCGGCAACTTCGCCGTCGGCGCTCTTCAGCACCTTTCCATCGGGAGTCTTGGGGGCGGCAGCGTACGCCTCTTCCAGCTCGGCGCGTTCTTCGGCCACCTTTTCCCACACGTCGGCCAGGGCTTCCCATTCGAAACCGGCCGCCACGGCGCGCCGCGAAATCTTCTGGGCCTGCAACAGGGCCGGAAAGGGGGTCGGCACGTCGTCGAGCAAGCTGGGCAGCGAATCGGAGCCATCCGAAACCGCGTCGGCAGCCGAACCCCCTGCCGCATCCCCGCCAGCCACGCCCATCGGGCCAGCACCCGCGCCTTCCTCGGTTGCAACACGCGCCCGCTCGGCAGCGCGTGCGGCCTTCGCTTCCTTTTCGGCCAGCTTCACCTGCTCCCACAGGTCGGCCACCTCGTTCGCGTTTTCAGCACGCACGTCGCCGAACACGTGGGGGTGACGACGGACCATCTTCTCGTTTATATCCGCGCACACGTCGTCTATGGTGAACTCACCTGCGTCGGCGGCAATCTGGCTGTGCAGCACGACCTGCAGCAGCACATCTCCCAGCTCTTCGCGCAGGTGTTCGGCATCGCCCGCCTGAATGGCGTCCAGCGCCTCGTAGGCCTCTTCGATCATGTAATCGCCAATGGACGCGTGCGTCTGGGCGCGGTTCCACGGGCAGCCGCCATCGGGCGACCTCAGCTTGGCCACGGTTTCCACGAAGTTGTCGAATGCGGGATGGTCATGTTCGGCCATCGGGGCTTCCTTTCACGGTCGTTCCACGGAAATCCAATCGGGCGAGAATTGTATCATCCAAAACAGATGCCAAAGAGGATAGTCCCGCTTAGCATCCTCTGGTCGCGCTGTTCGTAACACGCCTTTCTCTTGCTCGACCGTCCGGCGAGCTGGGGCAAGGGGACGTTCGCTTGGATTCGGCTTCGCTTTTGTGTTTAACGGGATTTAGGTCCAAAGGACTATCGTAACGTTGCCGACAAAGGTTTCAAGCCAGCGCGGGGGCAAACTCGCGCGTGCCCGGCCTCGCTGAAAACGAGCCACCGGCTTGTTTTTCGGGCGCTCGGCCCCTGCGGAATCGTTTGCACCCACTTGCCCCAGCCCGCCGGGCTGCATAGGCTCGTCCGCTGATGTACAGATGCCCGCTGCTCCCTTGCCCCAGCATGCCGGGCTGCATAGAGCGTAACGCCCCTCGCAGTGTGGTACAGTCTAGTTTTGTTTAAGCCGAGGGATGGGAGGCCGATTATGCGCGAACGGAAGAACGTGGTGCTGCTGTTTTCGAAGGTGCCGGAAACGGGGCTGGTGAAGACACGGCTTTCGGTGCTGAAGGACGGCATGTTCCCACCCGAGACGGCGGCGCACCTGTACCACTGCATGCTGTTCGATGTGGTCGAGATTATCTGCGCAGCGCTGGCCGATTTGGAGGCACGGGCAGACGCGGACGCGGCGGGAGCGAGCGCGGGCGCGGGCGCGGCG